>Ga0209947_1000119_pt1 | contig 42271 bp, 38 predicted proteins | sample SalPonR2_B_D2_MG_FD_185706 | JGI IMG/M metagenome (GOLD analysis project Ga0209947, IMG submission 185706) | Salt pond soil microbial communities from South San Francisco under conditions of wetland restoration - Salt Pond MetaG R2_B_D2_MG... ...
CAGCTTAAGGCCAAAGATGATAAAGATGTTAAATCTTCTAGCATGCAAAACCCTCATGATGAAGATGCTACATATCGTAAAAAAGGCTCAAAAGCATAAAAGGAGTACTCAGTCAATATCAGTGAAACATCAAATCCTGATAATCCAGCTCAAATGATTACAGATGTTTCCTTAGAAGCTAATATATATAGTGGTTTTAACTTTTTAAAAAGCAGGACTTCTGGCATTAATAGTAAAACTAATTGTAGATAGGTCCTATTACGGACCTGAGAGTATAAAGACAGCTCAGGTTAATGATACGGAACTTATTTTACCAAGTCTTACAGGCCAAGACCCTAAATACAGTACAGCTGAATTTAAGTTAAAACACAAACAGGGTATTGTAAGTTGCCCGATGGGCAAAAAACCAGTTAAAGATAAATATCTAAAAAGCAGTGATAATTATGCTGCCTGATTTGAAAAAAGCAACTGTAAAAATTGTTCTTATCAGGACAAATGTCCGGTCACTGAAGAAAAAAAGATATGACCGTGATTGCCTAAGAGCAAAACATTCTACTGATGAAGATCAGCTTTTAAAAAGATCACAGGGTTTAGACCAGTTCAAAGTATGTGGTAAATTAAAAGTCCGTTGTACAACTATGTTTAAAGCGCTCGGAAATGACATAAAACAGCTGGTTCGAATACTTAACAGAAAAATAAAAACATGTTTAAGTACAAGTTAGGGTAGAATATAGATAAATAATAGGATAAGTATCATTGTTAGGTATAACAGTTGTACATATTAAATATAATTCTTAACCTGACAAATATTTTTTCATAATTTCAATGTGCATTAAAATATTTACGGGTTCTTATGTCCATTTTCCGCAATGCAATCATACCATTAAATAATATATCGTTTTATACCCTTTGCTGAGATCTTGCTGGGATTTTTACCTAAATTACATATTTATATTTTTCCCTCAAACAATTCTATATAGTTTAACACAAATTTTGTATTCCCTAAATGACTTTTGTTGTGCTTGACATTGTATGGAAGATATAGCGTGTGTCTATTATTTTTGTCCTTCCGTGCATTTGATTATACAATTCAGCAAATTTTCATGTCTTCTAATCTTTTATATTATGAAACCTGATTTTTTTAAATATATCATTAATGAATAAATCCTTCTTCCTTAAGAATTTCTCTTGCTTTTTCTTTATTTTCTTCTGCTATTAATACAACCGGACCTGTACAACCCATACCAGTTTCAGCATAAATATCTTCTTTCCAGAGTAATTTTTGAGCAGCTTCAATCTCTAAAATATCAATCCCTGCTATTTCTTCACCGACAACTTTTTTCTCAGGTTGTTTTACACCCTCTACTTCTTTGGTTTCACTCTTACTTTTTAATTCTTCAATAAGGTCTGTAAGTCCTGCTTTTTTAGCCTTTTTCATCTCTTCTTTTGTTACTTCAAGTAGATTCCCTCTACTGACTTCTGCCATATATTTAATAGCATTTGCTATTACAGGAGCTCCAGACGCTCTTGATATAATACCTACTAATTGTTCATATTCTGCACTTACACCAGGACCATAACCAAAACCTTTTGCTTCATAGGTTCCTCCTGTTGTATAAGCAGAAAATATCTTCATCAACATATTTCCCGTTAATGTATCAGTTACCATCACATCAGGAACACCCATTAAAAGGTCATTACCGCGCATTAAAACTCCACCATCTGACCGAACTGAAGTTGCAAATTCTATATCATAACCATTATCTTTTAATTCTCTCAAATTATTTTCAACCAGACGTGCACCATCAACATTTAAAATACCAATCTTAGGGTTTTTAATACCTAAAGATTTAGCAGTAGCTATTCCATAAACTGTACTTTTTAACATAGAAGCCACACGATTGGTATCACTAGTTCCAGTTGTGGTTGCAATTAACATTTCTTTACCTCTACCTGGTGTGATAATACGACCTACAGTTGATACTCCAAGGGGAAAGTTATAGTGTAGGGTTACAGAAGCATCTATTTCATCATCTATTAACATTTGGTCCATAGCACTGTGAGCATCAGCTAAACAAGAACATTTATCTTCATCACATCCGATCATTTCAACTTCAAGAAAACTGTTGTTTTTTTCAGCTATCTCAGCACCTTTTTGTAACTCTTCAGGCCCATGTTCACTCTCTAATAATGTTAGACCAATTTTCTTTTTGTTACCAAACTGCCCAATTTCTATTGCATCAGCCAGTTCATTAAAAATATTAGCTACCTTTTCTTTTGTTTTATCTGCCATATCATTCACCTCAATTAGATTCGCCAATAAGATTTTCAGACATTTTTCTCATAGCATCCGCAATCATATTTTTAATCTCTTGGTCACTTACATTAGTATCTTCATCTTTTTTACCTGTATTTTCTTCTATAACAAAAGAAACACCGTCAAATAGGTTTGTCATTCTACCTAAAAATAAGCTCCCTTTTCCTATAATCATTGAATTTTTGATTTGTTTATCTTTAATCATTTTTACAGCTGGTCCAACGAAAGGTACTCCTGAAGGTATATGACCCTGAGTTGGAGCAAAACCGGTCATACCGTGTTTATCAACAAAATCCATTAATTCTTTACGTTCTAAGTCGCCTCTTTTTACACCTAAAGCAGCAATCATCTTATAGTTTGACTCTGGAACATTACCTGCTCCTGCAGGTTTTGTAATTTCAGGATTCTGCATTTCAACAGAATATTTATCAATTTCTTTAATGCTAATATCATGTTCATCTAAAGGGTCAGTAACTAATGAACTTATTACAGCTTGTGGAGATGATCCTGTACCAACTTTATGTCTTCCAACTATATCAGTTCTAATAATAGGATTTTCAACATCATTTTTAGAAATTAAAATTGCAAAACCACCTAAACCATCTTCCAAGATAGGCATCTCTTTTTTAACATGGTCTTTACCGTTCATACCTAGTTTTGCAACTGAACCTCCTGCAACAACAGCAACATTTTCATAAACTCCTGCTTTAACTAAAGCTGCTGCATTTACCATTGCATGTGCTGGAGCAGCACAGAAACTTCTCACATCAGAACCAGTTGCTTTTTCACAGCCTGCAATCTCACCAATTGCTTTAGCAAAGTTTCCTCCACCTCTTTGGTTAATATCTCCACATGCTTCTTCAGAACATTCTAAAATATAGTCTATATCAGCTAGATTAATATCATTTTTAGTTTCTAAATTTTTCATTGCTAAAACAGCAGAAGCTTTACCAATTAAGTTTTCATAAATTACATGAGCACTTAAATTAATATCAGTTTCATGTGCCTGTTTAACACATCCAACTAGTTCTTGATCTAAATAGAGTGGTTCGGCATGATTATCTAAAAGTTTTTCTAATGTTTCTTTATCTTCACCTTCACTTAAATCAATTTCCATTTCTTTTAATATTGGGTGATCTTCAATGAGTTCCTTGCCTTTTTCTGTAAAATCTTTACTTAACTTAACCAAATCAAACACATCAACGTGTTTAATGAGGGTTATAAACTGATCTTCTGACATTATTTCACCAAATTCTCCATCTTTATTTGCATCTAATAGATTGTCTTCAGCATACCAAGGTTGTTCTATTTCTTTTAAATCTGCAGGTAAAACATTACCTATATAAGCCTGGTTTGGTCCATAACCAACAAATTCGTCAAAGTTTCTTAAGTAATTATCCATTTTAGATAAATAAGGATCATTAGGATCCTTTTTTCTTGTTGTAGTTTGTGTTGAACCACCTTGTTTTAATATGTTTGGTGCATGTACAAGTATATAGCTTGACCCTTTAATTACAGGATAACTCAATATTGTCACCTCCATAAATTTTAAAAAAAGCAGCCCTTCTCAACTAAGAGAAGAACTCGTGCTCATAATGTTTGCTTTTTATATTCTTTCTTTAATTGCTTCTTCAATATCTTCTACTTCTAAGTCATCACCAGTTAGATGTTCAGTTTTCTCTCCATCTTCATATAATACTATTGAAGGTAAACCTAATACTTTTTGACTAATTGCTAAGCGGCGATTACCTTTAATATTTAACTTTGCAAACTTAACTTTATCTCCATATTCTTCAGCTAATTCTTCTACATCGGGCATTAACTCTAAACATAGGTCACAACTATCACTCCAAAAATCAACTAATACAGTACCCTCTGAGTTTAATACTTTTTCTTCAAAGTTATCTTTACCTAATTCTAACATATTTATACCTCCTAATAATTTTTATTAATTATATAATTTCTTGTAGTTCTTCTACTGAAAGATCTACAAGTCTTTCTTCAACTTCTCCCTCAATAAGTTTGATTACTGTTGGTATTTCTTCAATATCATATCTATTAGAAATCAACCTGTTTTTATAAGTATCAATCTTAACAAACCTATAATCTTTATCTTCAAGTCCCATACTTTCAAGTTCAGTAATCATATCCATACTATTCTGGTTAGTTACACTCCAGAAAGCTACTAATACAGGTTTTTTAGACTTAAGCACATTATTTTGCCAGTACTCTTCTTCTTCAATATATCCTTGAGCCATCACAGCTGCATTTGCACCATCACCAGCTGCAGTTACTACCTGTCTCACAACCTTGTTTCTAACATCACCAACTGCATAAACACCTGCTCTAGATGTTTCCATTTCATCATTTGCTTTTACATAGCCATTTTCAGTTAACTCAACTGTACCTTCAAGAAATTCGGTGTTAGGAACTCTTCCTACAAAAAAGAATACCCCGTGACAGTCAATCTCTTGAGTTTCTCCAGTTTTAATGTTTTTAACAACTGCTTTTTCAACCATACCGTCACCTTTAATTTCTTCAACAACAGAATTCCAAACAAAATCAATTTTTTCATTTTCCATTGCTTTCTCTTGAAGAATCTTTTCAGCGTCCATGACACCTTCATCATGAATTACTATCATAGTCAACTTATTAACAAATTTAGTTAAGTATATTGACTCTTCTACTGCAGAGTTTCCATTACCGATAACAACAACATCTAACTCTTCAAAGATATCTGCATCACAGGTTGCACAGTATGAAACTCCTTTACCCTTAAGTTCTTCTTCACCTTTAATACCTAATTTTCTAGGTTCTGCACCCATTGCTAAAACAACACTTTTAGCTTTATATTCTCCACCCTTTTTTGTACTAACTATTTTTTCTAAGCCATTAACTTCAAGATTAGTTACCTCTCCTCTTTTAAACTCTGCATTGAACTTTTCAGCATGTTTTCTGAAATTATCCATTAATTCAGATGCAGTAGTTCCCGGTACTCCCGGATAGTTTTCCATATCATGATAAGTTGATGGTTGACCACCGGTTTTTCTTTTTGCTTCTAAAACTAATGTATTAAGACGGGAACGAGAACCATAAATAGCTGCTGCCATGCCTGCTGGACCGCCTCCAACTATAATTAGATCATATGTATTGCTCATTTGTTTTCCCCCTCTATATAGTAATATTATTCATAATTAGTATCTATTTAAATTATATTAAACAAAGTTGACAAAGTCATTAATTCTTGCTGTAGCAATTATATTAACTTTTAATATTAAAAAGGACTGATATACTGTGTTTGACCTTGAAATTATCATCCTCCTCGCCGATTGACTTTGTTCATCAACAGGGATTCCTAAAAGAAACTTACGAGGTTGCTATCTGATTAAAGTCCAGTCTCTTTCTAGTAGGACAGTTCACTAAAACTTTTTTTGAATAACGCAATGATAGTTTCAGTATTAGACCAGCGAGGCCGTCATGACAACACTTTAGCTTGTGTCATCAACCTTCCTGAGATAGTCGATTATACATTTCAATAGTATAATCCCAGTATAAATACTGGTATAGACACTCAGGCACTTAGACTATTATCATCTAAGCAGATTGTTGTTCTAAATATTTATTAGCTATATTTCTACTTACATTTAGAACAACTCCGGGAGGTATATTTAGGATTAATATATTCTACCTTAATCCCAGCTGATTTAGCTTTATATTCAACAAACTGTTGTAGTTGATCAAAAGTCTAACTATGAAGTTTTCTATCTGCTCTATTAAGACTTTTAGCAGTATTTTAAGATATTCTCTAGATTCTCCATAATTATAGGGCCAACTTGCTCCTGCACAGCAAGATTAATAAGCTGGCAACTAATTTTATGGTTTAAATCAGTCATCCATCTCTGCTCTTTGTCATTAATAGCTTTTATAGCTTTAACCTTCTTAGCTTGTCCTAGTTCCCTTTCTCAATGAACGATATTTGCGGATAAAACCCGCTTGTTTACCACTCTAGAATTGACGGTTAATCTCTTACTAATTGTCGAAGTCCTATATCAATTCCCATTACATTAGAGTTAGTGATTTCTTTATCAACAATTTTAATTGTTACTGCAAAATACCGTTTATCTCTTTTATAAAAGAGACTGGCTTTGCCTAATTTACAACCACTTTTCATAAATTGCTGCGGCTCTTTAAACCTTTCAGCCTGCTTAACAGGAAAGGCGCACCTTTCACATTTAGTAGTATAAAGAGGTATTGAGATTATGTGATTATCAATTGTATAATTTTGATTGTTATAGCAAATAGGTTGATTGGCTTTAAATTCTATATTTTATTTATTAGAACCAGATTTTAAAAATTGCTTATAGAGAGAGCTCACTTCTCTAATATTTTGATTTTTAACAGTGAAAGGTAGCTTTGTTTCTTTAAAGTCAGCAGAACTCAGCTTTATCAGCGATAATTTGATGATTCTTGACTACTTCTGCAATATTGTTTAAGAATATATTTTGTTTTCTTTTAGTTGGTTTCAATAATTCTAAGACATAGGTTATTTGTATATCAATCACCTTGCTTTTCAATATAATGTTGGATAGTCTCAGAACTTACATTACCTGCTGTAACAACAAAATAAGCTCTAGTCCAGACTGAACCCTTAATATTTAAATCTGGAATTTTTTTGGATATTCTTCTTCCAGTAGTGCCTTTAATGATATTCATTAACTTACTGGGGGAATATCTAGGCAGAGCTGATATGAAAAGATGGATATGGTCGGACATTATTTCAATATTCAGAACTTCAAAATTATGCTTATCAGCTAATTAATTTATAGTACCTAGAATTAACTTTTCAATTTCAGGATTATTTAAAAGCATTTTTCTATACTTTGGAATCCATACAAAATAATAGTTTAAAAGAAATTTTGCATGTCTTGTACTTTTGTAGGTATTCATTAATATAAATCCCTTTATTATAGGGTTTTATATTATTATATTACGAAAGGAATCCATATACAAAAAGAAGAAAAATACAACACCGATTATATCAACAGGGCTTTCTCGGCTGAACTTCGGTAATACTTTCAAATATTTTCTGAATGCAAAAAAATAGGCTTTTTTGCCTTTTATTAAAATTTTTAATTTAAAATTATTTTATATAGATAAATGTTTACTCTGAGGATTATTAAATTAATTATTGGCATTCTTCCTTATTTGTTTTATTTTTTCATCTGTTAACAACTCGCCCGAGCTTCTTAAACCAGCTAACTGAAAACCATGTTTTTCAGCCATTTCCATGGTTTCTTTGACTTTCTCAATTTGAATATTAGGCCCCAGGCTATAGTTAACATATTTTTCTTCTAATGTCAACAACATGGTCTCTGCCATACAGGCATATGCATTTTGGTTACCAATCCCAAAATCGAAGTTGAAATTAACACTCCCGGGAATACGAACCAATCCCCCTTCTATAACCAAAATATCTTTTCTTTGATTCTCAATATTGCGGGCCACATCTCTCGGCCGAGCAACATCACATACTACAGCACCACTTAATAAATTTGCGGGATCTATTAAAGATTTAACCGCACCCGAAGCAGAAATAATTATTTTAGATTCTTGAAGTGCTTTTTGTATTTGATCAGTATACATAATTTCAATATTTTTATTTTCATTTTTGATTAATTCACTTAACTGCTTTAATTTATTTATATTTCTGCTAACTAAATTTAATCTAAACGACTCCTTTGCTATTAATCTGCTAACTGTTTTCCCTATAGAACCATTTGCACCTATTACAGTAATAACCTCATTTTTTAAATCCATTCCCATTTTTTGTACGGCAAGTTTGCTGCCTTCTAAAGCAGTAGCAACCGTATAGCTGTTGCCTGTTGTAACAGGTATATCAACATTTTTTGAGATAGTTATACCCTTATCTCCTACAACAGAAGTAAAAGACCCCAGCCCCACAATATTTGAACCTTTCTTTTTAGCTTTTTGTACCGTATCAATTATTTTTTGTAAGACAAATTTTTGATCAGAATTAATAATCTGTTCTGATGTCAGAGGACAGGTAAAAAAGTATCCTTCAATTTCTTTACCTGTCTTAGATTTAATACCGGTTATCTTAGAAAGTTTAAAGGGAGGAATATATCTATTGACTTTTTTAACTAAACTTTTGGGAAATTTTCTAACCCAGGTAAATTTTCTATAAAAATCTTCTAGTGTTAGGGGATGTATTATAAAAGAAAATATATCCATAATGCCCACCTCTTATTTATTAAAATTTATATAGTTTGGTTTAAATTCTAGTTTCTTAAGTATATCCTTATAATCCTCTGAAGATATTTGAGCAGGATCTTTATTTATAATGGCTACCAAAAGCGCTTCCATAACATTAGTCCCAAAGCTTCTACCATTAAGAGATGGGGTAGTTGTAATTATACTTTTTGCACCTCTTTTTTTAAAGTTTTCAATATCTTTTTGGGTTGTTGTATTGGTCAAAATTATTTTACCATCAATACGTTTTGGTAAGTGTGCTTTTATGTAATGAAAATCACCCGCTATGATATCTGCTTCTTCATAAAATATTTTAAATTTATCATCTTCACTATTTTTTTTATCCTGCTTTTCACCTGTCGGATAAACAATTTCAAAAGGTAATTTAGTAATAATTGGCGCAAATAAACTTGCTATAACTTTTAAGGTTTTCAAGGATTTTATTCTAACTGGTAAGCCTAAACTAAATATCAAATCGCCGCATAGAACATCTGAATCCTTCTCAAAAAAAGCCTCTGCCATACCAAATCTATCCATAGCAGCAGTTAAAAGAACTTTTTTTTGATTTAAATTAATCTTAAGCTCATCTTCCATATATTCAACTGCAATCCGTTCTAGAGTATCTTTCAATCCAGAACCATCTACAACAGGCGTTCTTTTAACATCTTTAATTAATTTTTTTGCATCTCTAAAAAAATACAACTTATCTGAAACTCTAATAGAAAGATCTATACCACCCATACCAAATGCATCATACTTGCCGTCTAATTCTTTAAACAGTTTTGCAGCTTTTTTCTTATTCCCATTGGTACCAATTCTTTCAATTAAAATTTTTTCACCCAAAAATTTGGTTTCAACACTGTGGTCTCGTTTATCAGAACCCAGACTAATACTAATAACTTTTTTCAATATTATCACCTGATTTCAATAAATTTATTAAAAAAACCTCAATATTTCTTCAATCTCAGAAGACTCAACATGTTTATTTTTCTTGATGGGGGACTCTCCTATCTCTATTCCTAACGTCTTGCCATCAAGTAACTTATCTATTAAATCAACTCTCATGTCAGAACCAATAAATATAGTTAAATCATAATCTTTTAAATTCACTAAAATCTCTATTACTTTATTAAAAAGCTCTAATCCTGATTTTTGTTGTATGAAGTTCCACCTTTCTTTTTCAGTCATTATTAGTATATATTCCAGCCCATATTCTTTAGCTAAATTGATAATTTCTTCTTTATTTTCAATAGGAAAACCAACCAAAGCAATTTTATTACCTTTCCTGACTTCACCGATACTTTCCAAACGTGAGATAAAAGAACGCTCCATATCTAATTCTTCAGCAACTTTTGATTGTGATAAGCCAGACTGCCGCATTTTTAGAATTTTACGAATACTTTTATCAAGGTGTTTGATATTAATAACCTTATCTCCAACTCTGTAAAATTCCATTTTTTCTCCTTTCATAGTATTTAACTGTTTGTGTACATTATTGTGCACAAATAAATTTTATCACTAAATATTACTAAATGCAAAAAAAAGAGCCAAACGGCCCTTTTCCGATTATAAAGTATCTTTATATTTTTTTAAAGTTTCTATTACTGTTTCTTTATCTTTTGATTTATTTATTTTATCTTTAATATAAGTCGAGTTTTTTAAACCCTTTAAATACCAGCTAATGTGTTGCCTCATCTTTGGTACTGCAACCTTTTCACCATAATAATCAATTGCTGAATTTAGATGTTTGATAGCCATATCTATTTTGGCGGGTGGTTTTGGTTGAGGTAAAATTATATCATTACCAAAATACTTTACCAATCTTTTTATCAGCCAGGGGTTTCCCCTTAGCCCTCTGCCTACCATGATTCCATCACATTTTGTATATTCAAACATTTTTGTGGCAGATGCGATATCTATAATATCTCCATTTCCAATAACAGGTATATCAACAGCTCTTTTTACTTTTCTTATTATTTCATAATCAACATCACCAAAGTAAAATTGTTCTCTGGTCCGTCCGTGTACTGCAATAGCTGCAGCTCCTTTTTCTTCTGAAATTTGCGCAATTTCAACCGCATTTAAGTAGCTCTGGTTCCAGCCTGCTCGGATTTTTACAGTAATAGGAGTTTTTAGTTCTTTTACCATTTTATCTATAATTTTAGCAACCTTTTTAGGGTTTTGCATCAGGGCTGACCCTGAACCATTCTTAACTACTTTAGGAACAGGACAGCCCATATTAAGGTCAATAAAATCTGGTTGGTATTTATCTTCAACAATTTTACCAGCCTCAACTATAAAATCAGCATCTTCTCCGAAAAGTTGTATATTAATATAGCCACCCTCTCGTGTATTATAATCCAATAGTTTTACGGTCCTATTATTATTGTAAACCAAACCCTTACTTGAAACCATTTCACTATATATGAATTTAGCCCCCATTGATCTCAAGATTTGTCTGTAGGGATAATCTGTAACTCCAGCCATTGGTGCTACAGCAATAGGAGGTAATACTCTCTCATCTAATATTTTCATTTCTTTCACCTATTCAATTAAATTATCGTTTCTTTAAAAAACTAAGTTTATAGTATATACATTATATATATTTTTGTTGCATATTACAAAAAAATACCCGGGTTGCCCCGGATATTTAATTTGTTATATTATATTTTTAATCTGCAATTTACAGTTCATCAGGTGAACTTGGAACTACAACTTCACCACTAATAATTTTTTCTTTATATTCATCTACCTTATCAATTACCTCCTGCGCTACCATGTTTTCAGCCTGTGGCCTATAGATACCGACACCACTATTATCTAGACCATATACCTGTACACCTGCTTCAAAATTACCATCATATAGTTTTTTGATTTCATTATATACAGCATTATCTACTCTTTTAATCATACTGGTTAATACATAAGCAGGAGCTAAGTGATATTGAGGAGAGTCAACACCTATAGCATAAAGTCCTCGTTCCTTAGCAGCTTTGATTACACCAATACCACAAGCACCGGAAGCATGATAGATTACATCTGCTCCTTGATCATATTGAGTAAAAGCCAATTCTTTACCAGCTTGTGGATCATCAAAAGCACCTGTATATGCTACAAAAACTTCAGCATCAGGATTTACTGCTTTTACACCGGCGCGGAATCCTGCTTCAAATTTCTGAATTAGAGAAGTCTCCATCCCACCAATATACCCAGTTTTATTTGTTTCGGTGGCCATGCCTGCAACTACTCCGACCAAAAATGATCCTTCATGTTCTTTAAAAGTAGCCGATACCACATTAGGACCTTCTACAACTGCATCTATTATACCGAATTTAACATCAGGATACATACTTGCAACTTCACCCATAGCATCGGTGAATAAAAAGCCAACTCCCCAAACCATGTCATAACCCTGTTCAGCAAAACTGGATAGATTAGGCGTATAATCTGTCATGGTATTAGATTCAATAACATTAATTTCTATCCCAAAATCTTCCTGCGCACGTTGCAATCCTCTCCAGGCAGAGTCATTAAAAGACTCATCACCTAAACCACCAACATCAGTAACCATACCAACCTTGAGATCTTGAGCTGTGCCTGCAGCACTAAAACCCATTACTAACGTAAGTGTTAATGCAACAATTACAAACAAACTTAATTTTTTCAAAATAACTTCCCCCTTTTAAATTAGTTGTTGTCCTTTAATAAAATTAACTTAACCCAACTTTGTTAGCGTCAAATATATAATTCAAGATTGATGATATTATTCCTGCCTAAATAATATCAAAATCTCAAAGAATTCTTATTAATACTAACATCTCCAGCAATATATTTTTCTATTTTACCATCCTGTTTTTTTAAGATAAGTTCCCCTTTATTACTAATATCAACAACTTTTCCATAAACTAATTTATTATTTATAGTTTTCACAGTTATAACTTTATCCATCATTGACATTTTTTCTTTCCACTGTTTGATAATTTTATAATATTTTTCGGTTCTATAAAGACTATAATAAAAAGCGAAGTTGTCTAAAATATTTGATAATAATTTTTCTCTTTGTATAAAATGATTTTTTATAATTCTCAGAGAGATCGCTTGTTTTTTAATATCATCAGGAAATTTTTTTTGATTTACATTAATACCTATTCCTACGACTGCTCTCTCTAATTTACTGCCTTTTATCTTGCTCTGCGATAGAACTCCACATAACTTTTTATTTTTATACAATATATCATTTGGCCACTTTAAAACTGTTTTAATATCAAGCTTATTAATTGCAGAATGAACCGCCAAAGCTCCTATTAAAGTCAATAATGGCAGCCTTTCTATCTTTTTTTCTGGTTTTAAAATAAAGCTGAACCACAGACCCTCTTCTTTTTTGGAATACCAGTTTCTATTAAGTCTACCTCTACCTCTGGTTTGTTCTTCACTTAATATAACTAACCCTTCCTTGCTTTCATCTCGGGTTAAATTCAAAGCTAATTCATTAGTGGAAGTGATAGTATCAAAATATTTAATTCCATAAAATAAATTGTTATTCATATTCTCCTTAATTACCTTAATATCAAGCTTCATTCAGTTTCACTTCCCATTGACATCTTGTTATTATTATAATATAATTTTAGTTGTAAAGCAAAGATTTAAGACTAAAGAAAGGAGCGTTTTAAAAATGATGTTTTATAAAAAAGAACTTTATAAAAATTTGATACTTATTATGATTATAGTTTTGTTTACTGCATTAACTGCATCACCAGCAATACTTGCCCAGAGCGAAGTTGCTCAGGAGACCAAAGAAAAAGTATATATTACTGAAAGTAACTTCTTCGCGAATATTGCTGCTGAGGTAAATTCAGGTGTCGTAAAAGTTACTACTATTACTAAAAGGAAAAGCTCACAATCTGAAAACGAATTATATGATGATCCATTTTTTAGATATTTCTTTGGAGATCAATTCCCGGATATTCCTGAAAATATTGAGGGATATGGCAGTGGGTTTATAGTAACAGAAGAGGGTTTTATTGTAACCAACGAACACGTTATTCATAATGCTGATGAAATTAAGGTAAATTTAAATGAAATAGAAAAACCAATTGAAGCTGAAGTTATTTGGTCAGATTATAATTTGGACCTGGCAATCATTAAAATAGATATAGAAAAAACTTTAAAGCCTATCAATATTGGGAATTCTGATAATATTAGACCAGGTGATTGGGCTATTGCTATAGGTAACCCCTTCGGTTTTGAACACACAGTAACAACAGGTGTTATTAGTGCACTTGGTCGCCCAATTAAGATACCAACTTCTCAGGGACAACTGAGAACTTATAAAAATTTGATTCAAACTGATGCTGCTATAAACCCGGGTAACAGTGGTGGACCATTACTAAATATAAAGGGGGAAGTAATCGGTATTAATACAGCTGTTAGCTCACAGGGACAAGGAATTGGCTTTGCTATACCTATTAACGAAGTTAAAGAAGTGATTGATGATCTTAAAACTAAAGGTGAAATTATCCAGCCCTGGCTGGGAGTATCGGTAGGACAAATCAGCTCAGAGGTTCAGGAATATTTTAATTTAGATTCTGATCAAGGTGTTATTATCCTTGATGTTTTAACCGATAGTCCAGCTGATAAAGCAGGTTTAAAGACATATGATATCATTAAAGAAATTGATCAGGAAATTATCAATAATCCTGAAGATGTTGTACAAAAAATAAATGAAAAGGAAATTGATGAGAAAATATTAATCAAAGTACTAAGAGAAGGCGAAACTGAAATATTATTTGCAAGAATAGGTAAAAAGCCAAATCAAATTTAACTGATTTTTAATAAATAGAATAAACCTCATTATCTAAACATCTTATCAGCTTATTAATATACAATCCCTTTAAATAAGCTGCTGTATAATCGTTCAATACTAAGTCAATATTAAGGAGTAGATAATCATTTAATTGTCTTTATTGGAATATCTTACTCCTTTTAAGTAAAATTTAACAGATAATATGATGAGCCCTCTTTTATACAAACAAAAGAGGGGCTCTTTTTATTTTTATGCAACACAAAAGATTTTTTAAGTTAAGAACAAATAGATATACAATTTAATCTAATCTCTTAAAAGATATCTTAATAAAAGATCAGTTCACACACTGTATTCATTCATCTGATTACTTTTTTATCTTCTATTTACAAAAGCTAAGCTTACTTAATTTTATATCATAATTCGGCCAGGCGCACTTTTTAAAACTTATTTTTTACAAAAACTTAAAAAAATAATTTTTTCTTGAAAGTAATATATCTCTCTATTAATAATCAGCTTAATTTCTTGAGATCATCTTATATAAAATAACCTTTTGATTTAAGACGTTTCAAAAACATTTAACACCTTGTTTCTAAATAATATATTAATTAAGTAACTATAAATTACTATATTAATTGGTTGACTGACTAATCTAGGAATTAATATCGGCTTATATGGAACTCCAAATAATATATGAATGAAATAAGTTACTAAGATAATCGAAGTAATGACTTGACCGACTGTAATAGAAATTAATATATATTTGATCTGTCTTTTTTCTTTAAATAAATATATTAGGATAAATCCCGGGATAAATCCCGTTAAAAAAGCAGTTAATGTGAAATGAGGCATATAGGCACCCATTGGACTTACCCAGTAACCAATTAGATCAGTTAAAGCCCCCACTATTCCACCAGCAAAAGGTCCAAAAACCATACCTGCAAATATTATGGGAAGTGATCCAATACCAATTCTTATTCCTTCTATTCCAAACAAAGGCAGCCTCAAACTTAAAAATCTTGTCAAAATTACACCAAGAGCAGTTAGCAAAGACAAAAAAACCAATTTTCTGGTAGATATTTTCATTTAATTATCCCCTCTTCTGGTGATGAAAAAAGTCTGCACCAAAGAAAATACTTTTTGAGGACAGCGGACGCGAGTTTCACACCGCAGTTCACAAACATTTGTTTTAAAGCAACGTCCCATTTCTAGACACTTTACGCGTAAAATATACTCAATCATCATACTTTTAATTTATATTTAAATATAAAAATAAATTAAATGCCTTACCAAAAAATGATAATTTGTTAATATCGATAAATTATATTAACCACAACAATAATGAAATAATGCCAGTTTTTAACTGGCATTATATTTATTATAATAAATTATAACTAAATTTAAAAATAATTTTTATGCTCTTTTGTTTTGTATTTTATTAATTTTCGTTTGCTTTTTTACTTCTTCTTCTGAATCTTCTTTTTCAACATCTTTATCTAATTTTTCTTCTTTTAGGTTTTTCCCATCATTTTTATCTTCCTTACTTTGGTCAGTTTCTTTGGTTTTTTCAGCTTGATTATTATTGTTACCATATTCGTCTTCAGGAGTTAATTCCTTATTTTCAATTAATTTATGAATTTGTTTTGCATTTAAGGTTTCTTTTTCTTTAAGTGCAACAACAATCCTTTCCACTGCATCCCTATTTTCTTTTAAGAGATTTTGAGCTTTATCATAACAATATTCAATAATGGAACGTACTTCTCTGTCTATCTCTGCAGCAACTTTTTCACTATAGTTTCTACTTCTTGAAATATCTCTACCCAAGAAAATCTGTTCATCATGTTTTTGACCCAGTGTTAAATGTCCAACTTTATCACTCATACCATATTCAGTCACCATTGCCCGGGCAATTTTTGTGGATCTTTCTAGATCATTTTGAGCCCCAGTACTAATATCTTCTAAAAAAATGTCCTCGGCGGCTCTTCCACCAAGTAAAGATGTTATCTTATCAAATAACTCGCGTTTGGTCATAAAGTTCTTATCGTCTTCTGGCAGTGGGATCGTAAAACCGCCTGCCCTTCCACGTGGTATAATAGAAACTTTATGTGTTTTGTCAGCATATTCTAATAGCTCTCCTAAAAGAGCATGTCCGGTCTCATGGTATGCAACAAGATTTTTTTCTTTTTCATTAATTACCCTGCTTTTCTTCTGCGGGCCTGCAATTACACGATCTATAGCATCGTCAAATTCAACCATTGTAATAATTTTTTTACTCCTGCGGGCAGCTAAAATTGCCGCTTCATTTGCAAGGTTTTCCATGTCTGCTCCTGTGAATCCAGGAGTCCTTCTAGCTAAAACTTCCATATCTACGCTATCATCAACCGGCTTGTTTCTAACATGTATTTTTAATATTGCTTCTCTTGCTCTACGGTCAGGCCGATCGACCATTACCTGTCTATCAAATCTGCCAGGACGTAGTAAAGCTGGATCTAAAATATCTGGTCTATTTGTAGCCGCCATCAGAATAATACCTTCATTTGGTTCGAAGCCATCCATTTCAACCAATAACTGGTTTAAAGTTTGTTCCCTCTCATCATGGCCTCCTCCCAAGCCGGCACCACGTTGTCTACCCACAGCATCTAGTTCATCTACAAATATAATACAAGGTGCATTCTCTTTACCTTTTTCAAATAAATCTCTAACTCTAGAAGCACCAACACCAACAAACATTTCAACAAAATCTGATCCACTGATAAAATAAAAAGGTACCTGAGCCTCACCTGCAATAGCACGGGCCATTAATGTTTTACCTGTTCCAGGAGGTCCAACTAAAAGCACTCCCTTGGGAACCTCTGCTCCTAAATCAGCAAACTTTTGGGGATTCTTTAAAAATTCAACTACTTCCTGCAGCTCTTCTTTAATTTCTTCATAATTAGCCACATCATCAAAGTCTACTTTCTTTTTACTTTCATCTAGTTTTGCCTTGCTTTTCCCAAACGACATCATTTTACTTCCGCCGCCTTGCATCCTCTGCATTATAAAAAACCAGGCAATAATTAAGATCCCTATTGGTAAAATATATCCTAAAATACTCATCCACCATGGTGCAGTAGGTTTTGGTTTGGTATTGATATTTACATCAGCTGCTTTAAGCTCCTGCATTATGGATGGTATTGATTCTGGAGGAATTGGCACTGAAAATTGCATTCCATTTAATGTACCAGAAACTTCTTCATTACCTATTATAGTAATTTGGTTTATTTTACCACTATTGATTGCTTGTAGCATATCAGTATAACTAAAATTTTCTAGAGTTTGAGGAGACTGCTGCATAAAAAATTGGGCAATAAGTATTGTAATAGCTATCAGTAGTAAATAAAATCCTATATTTTTTATAAACTTATTCAAATTACAGTTCCTCCCTTCCTATAAATATATCCATACAGTAAAATATTATAACACAAGTGCAATAATTTGTAAATATAAAAACTGATTGAGCTTCTTGCATTTGAATTTTTTAGATTGCAATTTTATAATTGGGGTCAATATTTTTAATTTTACTATTTTCTCTTATATAATATCCTTATTTATATTGATTTTGCGGTAAAGTAAAATTCTCATTCTTTGCTCTCTTTCATGAAGGAACTCATTTGCCCAACAAATTGCTTTAAATATATAATTCTTTTTTCAATACACCAATATAAGGTAAATTTCTATATTTTTCTTGATAATCCAAACCATAACCAACCACAAATTTATCTGGTACTTCAAACCCATTAAAGTCTGCAGATACTTCTTTTTCTACTCTTCTTTCTGGTTTGTCTAGTAATGTTGCAATTTTAATACTGGCTGGTTCCCTAGTCTTCAACAAGTCAATTACATGTTTTAAGGTCAGACCAGTATCCATAATATCTTCTATTATTAATACATCGCGTCCTTCGATATTTTCTTCTAAATCCTTTATAATTCTTACCATTCCCGAAGAAGAAGTACCTTCATAACTCGAAACATCCATAAAATCAAAGACAACGGGCAAATTTATTTGACGAGACAAATCAGACATAAAAAGAACTGCACCTCTTAATATACACAACATCACTATATCATCGCTTTCATCATAAGCCTCTGTGATTTCTCTGCCTAATTCTTTTATTCTCTTTTGTATTTGCTTTTCGGTTATTATAACCTCCAATATATCTTTTTTATAAACATGTTCTTTTTGCATCTTATTTTAAATCCCCCTTATTATATTCAAATAAAATAGTTTTTTGACTTAAATTATCTATTTTAAATCTATCATCCATTCTAAAACCACAAATCCAAATCAATTTTTGTTCTGCGTCAAATATAATAGGTATTTTAGCTCTCAAATAATCCGGAATTTTTTCATCAATAAAAAAATCTTTAACCTTTTTATGGCCATTCATACCCAATGGTACAAATTTATCTCCATCTCTTTTATTTCTGATCTCTAAAGGAAAATTAACTTTATCGGAATCTGCAATACAAACATTACTATCTTTATAATTACGCCAATTTAATTTTTCGGATTTTATCTCGATTTTCAAACTTTGCTTACAGGGTAATAAATATCGCCCTTGTTTTTTAATCGTTTTTGTAAAAAATATACTATTTTCAAAAGTTCCCTCCATGATTATTAATTGATTATAGGAAATCTTAAGATTGATTTTATCAGGTAGATCAAGTAAATCACCAGTTTTATTATTCCTTATAAAATTTAACATATCACTGTAATTTTTATAATAAAAATTATCAATATTTCCTTTTAACTTAAAAAAAACTTTATTTAAAATCCTTTTAATAATAGCTGGGTGATTTTTCTTTAAACCTTCTAAATCCAAAACATATTTGCGTTTCCCTTTTTTTCTTAAAATATCATTTAAAACTCTACAGCTGTATTCATCTAAAAAATCATAATCTTCTTTGATAGTCTCAGACAATCTTGTAACTGACTTTTTTACATTTGAATTAATTTGCTCTTCAATCATGGGTAAAATATTATTTCTTATTCTATTTCTACTATATAAATTGCTTTTATTACTAGGATCATAAACGGGTTTTAAACTATTTTGTTCACAATAATCTAATATCTCTGATCTATAAAAAATTAAAAGAGGGTGAATGATTTTAAGACAATCTATGTTAGCCACATCCTCAATGCCTTTTAACCCTCTCATCCCGCTTCCTCTAAATATATTAAATAAAACCGTTTCTACTAAATCATCTTTATTGTGAGCTAAACAAACTTTTTGAATATCTTTTCTTATACAGATCTCCTTTAGAAATTTAAACCTAATTCTACGAGCTCCTTCTTCTGGTGATAAATTTTCTTTTTTTACATAACTGGGAACATCATATTTTTTAATAATTGAACTTATATTTCTTTCTTCACAAATTTTATTTACATACTCTGCTTCCTGATCAGCTTCTTCTCTAAATAAATGATTTAAATGAAAAACCATTATTCTAAGCCTCATCTTCTCTCTTAAACTGTCAAATAAATCTAGCATTGTAAGAGAATCAGGACCTCCTGATATTCCCAACAACAGTTTGTCCTCATTAACAACTAATCTTTTTTTTGCAATATTTTCTTTGAATCTCTCTTTGAAATTGGACATAAAAAGTCAAAATCCTTCCCTTTTTTACTCCTATTTCATTATTCAATATTGAAACGATTTATCCTGCTCACATGAAAACTTAACTGCTTAATTATCAAGTAAAGTTAAGGGAGTTTAAACTGATAATAGATAACTTTTTTAGTTAAAAACAATTTTATTTGATTAACAGAGTATGATCTTATTTTATCATAATCTAAAATATATAGCTAATTAGATAATTCTATTTAAAACTATTTTAATCTATGTTCTTAACTCTTACGATATTTTTAATACTTGAAATTAATAATTTATATATTTTTAACCTTGGGATCAATCTCGTCTCTCAACCAATCAGAAATCAAATTTAAACTAAAAACTAAAGCCATTAGGGTTAAACCAGGAAAAAAAATCAGCCACCATTTACCGGCATAGAGATAATTCCTGCCCTGGGATATCATCATCCCAAGAGAAGGTTGTGTGACAGGTATACCAACTCCTAAAAAACTCAGAGTTGCTTCTAACATTATTGCTATACCAAAATCAACTGCAGCCACAACAAGTAAAGGAGAAACCGAATTAGGTAATACATGTTTAAAAACTGTTCTTAAACTAGTGCCGCCAATAGCCTGACTGGCTAATACATATTCTTCTTCTTTTACAGATAAGACCTCACCTCTAATAGTTCTCGCATATTGTACCCAATCAGAAACAACTATAGCTAAAATAACTAAAATCACACTACTCTGCCGAAAAACTCCCAAAAGCAACATGGCAATCAGAGTCTTAGAAAAGGATAAAACTGTATCAGCTGTCCGCATTACGACTGTATCAAATATACCACCAAAATAACCTGCAAATAATCCTATACCTCCACCCAATAATCCAGATATTACTACAACACTAATTCCCACAAGAAAAGAGGTCCTGCTTCCATATAAAATCGTACTGAAAATATCTCTACCCTGAACATCTGTTCCTAAGAAATATGGGGATTGACCTCCTTCCATCCATATTGGCGGTAATAGTGAATTTGCAAGATCTAATTTATCCATATCATAAGGGTTTTGAGGTGCTATGACAGGTGCAAAAAGAGCTCCAAGAAATAATATAGAAATTACTACCAGAGCAGTAACAGCTAAAGGTTTTTTTATAAAATGTATAAAAACTTTTGTTTTTCTTATTTGATTTATTTTATTTAACATATTTTCATCACCTCATTAATACCTTATTTTTGGATTGAGAAATGCATATGAAATATCAACAAGAACATTTAAAATAACAACAATTAAAGCCACTATTATTACATAAGTAGCTACAACTGGAAAATCACTTTCATACATTGAGTTCAAAAGTAAATTTCCCGCTCCCGGCCACTGGAATATGCTTTCGGTTACTATAGAAAAACCAATTAGCTGTCCAAATTGCAGACCTACCATCGTTATAACTGGTATTAAAGCATTACGTAAGGCATGTTTAAATAAAACAGATTTACCTTTTAGACCTTTAGCCCAGGCAGTCCTGATATATTCTGCTCCAAGTACTTCCAACATTGCCCCTCTTGTAATTCTAAATAATAGGGCCATTTGAAACATACCTAAAGTAAAAGCAGGTAAAATAATATGCCTCCATCCATCAAAGGTAAGTAGACCACTTCTCCAAAAGTTTAAAATCGTTACAGTTTCACCTCTACCTGAAGTTGGCATTATGCCTAAAATTATAGAAAATATATAAATTAATAAAATTCCAACTAGAAATGTTGGTAATGAGATTCCGAGCAAAGAACCCGTCATCAAAAATTTGCTGGCAAAATTTTGGGGGTTTGCAGACACAAAAACCCCTAAACTAATACCTAGAATCACAGCAAAGGCTTCTGCTACAATAGCCAGTTCTAAACTAGCAGGTAATCTTTCTAATATTAAATTTAAAACAGGTACTTTAGTCACATAAGACATACCAAAGTTGCCCTGAAAAGCATTTTTTAAAAAATTAAAATACTGAACATAAAAAGGTTTATTTAAACCGAGGGCTTCTCTAACTTCAGCCCTCTGTGCCTGAGTGGCATAACGACCTGCCAAAGTCATTACAGGATCACCCAGATATTGAAAAATTATGAAGGCTATAAAAGAAACTAAAAACAATACTATAATACCCTGTAATATTCTTCTACCAATAAAAGCGCCCATTATATATACTCCTGCTCCTCTCTTATCTGCTTAATATCCTTTTAATCGGGTAATCGGTAGATGAATTAATTCATCTACCGACCTCCCACACCTCTGTAAAAAAGGTCTCATATACAGCAGTTCAATAACTATCTGTAAATCTTTCGATTGTATTAACTTTCATATTACATTCCATGCTCTGAATATTTATTGAGAAATTCCATTTTCTTTTCAATTAAGAAGCTCTAATTAAAAGTTGACTGTGTCCTTCATGTTCTATGAAGTAATAACCAAATATATAATTATCGTTCTGTCCTTTAAAGCCAAAATTTCTAATGGCATATAAGTACTATGACAGAAACTGACTTCTCATCATAATTCTTATTTCAACCACATATCTAATGTGTCCATGAGACCTCAAAGGTTAAGTATTAAATCTTTTATTTTATATATCAGCCACATTTACTGTAATAACTTTCGCACCATAAAAAATTTGGTTTGTTTAACAAACTTATCAAGTTATAGTCAGCCTCAAATGTGATTTAAGTTCCTCGGACCAAACTTTGCTTTAAACTTCCTTCAGATTTATAATCACCTACGCCGCCCTTTTCATCAGCTATCTCCTAAATCATGTTCGGAATTCGAGTTTTTCACACTTCAGATTTAATACATACCTGTCAAATTAAAAGAAAGCATGGAGCAAGCGCTCCATGCCTGAATACTTATATTCTATATCAATTTCTATTTAAATGACATTTCTTTAAATACTATCCAAGTATCTGGTCTGGGCACAAAATGAACACCACTGCCCTTATTTATTGCATAGGTATCTTCCTGATAATGAAGCGGTATTACAGCCACATTTTCTCTTCCCATCGCCAGCCTATTTAGATCTTCTAATAGGCTTGCTCTGATTGCAGGATCTATAACTTTTTTACTTGCTTCATATATTTGATCAGCTACCTGGTCAGAATATCTTGCTCCATTAAAGGTTCCATATCCAGTTTCTTCATCTATTGTATGAAGTAATTTAGAATATGATCTACCAAAATCAAAAGTGCCATCAAACCAACCAATTAGATAAAAATCTAATTCATTATTCATGACCTCTTCAAAATATACAGATTTAGGTTTGGCGTCTACCTCCACATCTATTCCAACTTTTGAAAGATAGCTTGCCACAGTTGCAGCAATTTGTTCATCCTGTACATACCTGTCATTAGGAGCAGTTAAAGTGATTGAAAATCCATCACCATAACCTGCTGCTTCTAGAAGCTCTTTGGCTCTCTTAGGATTATATGGTAACCTTTCAATTTTTTCACTATATCCAGCTGTCGGTGGATCAGGTATTTGAGCAGCCGGTGTAGCATGACCAAACATCACTTTGTCTATCAACTCTTCTTCATTAATCGCCATATACATAGCCTGACGTACTCTTACATCAGAAGTTGGCATTTTATCTTCATTACTCAGACCTAAATAAATAGCCCTTCTTGACGGTCTAGCAATTACTTGTAAATCAGAATTGTTTTCCACTGCCTCATACATAGTTACAGGTATCCCCTGTAAAATATCCACTTCACCACTACTGATAGTAGCAAGCCTTGTTGAAGCCTCAGTTACAGGTCTTATCTCTGCTTGTTTAACTTCAGGTACATCATCCCAATATTCTTCATTGGCACTCATTTTTAAATATGAACCTTTAACCCATTCATCAAAAACATATGGTCCTGTACCAATTGGTTCAGTACCCATTTCACCCTGTGATCTTTCCATTGTAGATTCTTTGTCCACAATAAAAACCTGATGCATGTTTTGATCGAAATAAGGAATTGAATCTTTAGTTACAATATCAATTACCCATTCATTTCCATCTACAGTACTTACAGATTCTATGGATGACCCAAAAGAAATAAATTCTGATACTTCAGGATTTTCTAGTCTTTCTGCAAATGTATACTGTACATCTTCCCAGGTAAAATCATTCCCATTGTGGAATTTAACTCCTTTTCTTAGTTCAAATCGCCAGGTAAAACGATCAACTCTTTCCCAGTTAGTTGCCAAAGCTGGCATTAATTCACCCTTTGTATTCCTTTGTAAAAGTCCTTCAAACATATTACTCATTATTGAAAGATTCGAATCAGCATCTGAACCGTGTGGATTCATTGTCCTAGGTGGTGCCTCAACAGCAACTGAAACCTGACTATCCTGTGCAAAAACTCCCATACTCCCTATTAATAAAAGACTAACAACAATAAATAAAATAAGAATCTTACTACTTTTAATACTCATTACTCTCCTCCTCATTATTATATACTGTTCATTATATAAAAACATTGCTTTACTTGCAAACAGAATGAAATATTCTAAATATTATGATATTGCAAAACTGTCTCTAATTTTATTAATTAAAACATTAGAATCAATAAGTTCTTTTGCCTTCTTAATTTCTGGATACAATATCCTATCATGTTTGAGAAATCCTATATTTTCTCTGATACATTCATAAATTTTGACTGTGCCTTCTCCTAAATCTCGTTCTGGTTTTTCTGTTCTGAGATCAACTGCCTGAGCGGCTGTTAATAATTCAATTGCTATGATTTGAGCCACATTATCACAAATTTTATATAAATTTCTGGCACTGATTGATCCCATACTCACATGATCTTCCTGATTGGCTGAAGTCGGAATTGAATCGGTACTGGAAGGATTAGCCAGTATTTTGTTTTCAGAAACAATAGAAGCTGAAGTATATTGGGCTATCATATAACCAGAGTTTAAGCCCCCATGTCTAGTCAAAAACATTTCTAAACCATTATTTAAACTGCTGTCTATTAGTTTCGCTGTTCTTCTTTCTGATACATTACCAATCTCACTAACTGCCATACCTAAATAATCACTACTTAAGGCCAAAGGTTGACCGTGAAAATTTCCTCCTGAAATAACCTTATTCTGCTCGGAAAATATTAAAGGGTTATCAGTAACAGAATTAATTTCCCTTTCCACAATTTCTGTAACATGTGATAAACAATCTCTTGTCGCCCCATGTATCTGTGGCCCACATCTTAAAGTATAAGAATCTTGCACCCTTTCATTATCTATATCTACCATTAGATTACTGTTTTTAATCAGTTTTCTTATATTTTGAGCTGATTTAATTTGTCCGGGATGAGGCCTCAATTTATGAATATCTTCATCAAAGGGTCCTTTTATACCTTTTAGCCCCTCTAAAGAAAGCGCCAATGCTAAATCAATTGCGATAATTAGTTTTTTAGCCCTAATGATACTCATGGATTCTAAAGCGGACATCATCTGTGTCCCATTAATGAGCGCTAGACCCTCTTTACTATCCAATTTGACAGGTTGAATGTCTTCCTTTTTTAAAGCTGTAATACTATCCACTATATCCCCTTTATATTTGACTTCACCCTTTGCTAACAGGGGTAATACCATATGGGCTAATGGTACTAGATCACCACTGGCACCTACAGATCCCTGCTCAGGTATTAAAGGAATAATATCTCTGTTAAACATTTTAATCATACTTTTAAGTGTCTGAAGTTTTATGCCCGAATAACCCTTAGCTAAAGCATTGATACGTAAAAGTATCATTGTTTTAGAGGTCTGGTCATCCAGATAGACTCCCGAACCTGCAGCATGACTTACAATCAAGTTTTCCTGTAACTGTATTATTTTATCTTCCGATATTTTTTTGTTACTGAACTTCCCAAAGCCAGTATTGATACCATAAATTACTTTTTGGCTTTTTATAAATCTTTCTACAGTAGCCCGTGATTTCAAGATATTTTTTTCTGCTTGCTTAGATAAAGCAATCTTTTTATGAGAAAAGATTATATCTTCAATTTTATCAATATTCAGATTTTCACCGTTTATATAGTACAAGATCCTTCTCCTTCCCTAATCAATATTGTAAATAAAATGTAAATATTTTTATTTATTTAAAATCCTATAATATCTTATTTAAACATAAATCCTCTATTCTATCAGCAATTATTTGGCTCTCTCTCACCAGATTTTTAGTTTTTTTATTTAGTTTTTCTGTTTTGTTTTTATCTTTAAAAGATGCAGTGTTAATATACACATTGTAGGCTGCCCCTTTTATGCTCGAAATAGCCATCAAAGCAGCAACTCCTACATCTGAAATTGCATTTTTATTACCTTTTTGAGCTACATCTTCTGTAATTTCTAAAATGCTTTTGGCAACTTTAATCGTTTCAAGTGGTGTTAAAGAGGCGTTATATAAAGCAGTTTGAATCGCTTCTTTCCGTTTTTGTATCTCCTGTTCTGTTTGTCTACTCATTTTAAAAGCCTCCATCACTTCGTTAAAACTTAGAGCATCTTTATCAATTAATTCTAAGGCAAACTCAATATTCTCTTTTAATTTCTCCATATATTCATTGAGTTCACTGTCTTCTGTAAGGCTAATTACCATTGATAATAAAGATGCTGAAAGTGCCGCCGATAAACCAGCCACACTTCCTCCACCAGGAGTAGGTGAACTGCTGGACAACTTATTGTTAAACTCTTTTAGACTCATATTTGCAAAACTCATTTTTTCACTCCTGTTTTATGTTTTTTTTAACCAACCCTTTTATTAACTCACCATCAGCAATATTAGGTATGGTGATTTGACCTCGACTGGCATTTTTTTGATTCCATTTATCAGCAGTCTCTAAAGCATTTTGGTTTCTTGCCCAGGCCCTTCTGGCAATTCCTCCATTCACATCCCAGTCTAAAGCGTTTTTTATAATATTGTCTATTCTTTTACTACCATCTAAAACAAGACCAAATCCCCCATTAAATGCCTTCCCAATACCAACTCCTCCTCCATTGCTTTCTACAACCATACTCATGCCTCGAGCCGCATTACCTGCAAAACATTGTATCGACATTTCAGCCATTATATTACTACCATCTTTAATATTAGAGGTTTCTCTAAATGGCGAATCAGTACCTCCAACATCATGATGATCCCTTCCCAACATAATAGGACCCACTTCTTTTTTTCTAATTAACTCATTAAACTTTAAAGCTATATCTATTCTGCCTTGGGCATCAGCATATAATATACGCGCTTTAGATCCTACAACCAAATCATTATCTTCAGCATCTCTTATCCAGTTATAGTTGTCTCTATCCTGTGCCCTTCTCTCAGGTTCTATTTCCTGCATAGCAGCTTTATCAGTTTTTCTTAGATCCTCATCTTTACCACTTAAGCATACCCAGCGAAATGGACCATATCCATAATCAAAACAAATTGGTCCCATTATATTTTCCACATAGGAAGGAAAAATGAATCCCTCTGAAGTATCTGTTTTATTTTTTGCAATTTCTTTTACATCAGCGTCAAAAACTGCTTTCATAAAACTATTTCCATAATCCCAAAAATTTGCTCCTCTTGAGACCAACTTTTTAAGAACTGTAAAATGACGTCTCAGACTCCTATCCACCTCTTTTTTAAATTTTTGAGGATCATTTTCCATAAGCCGTCTTCCTTCTGCAAAAGTATAATCAACAGGAGTATATCCGCCCGAGTAAACGGCATGACATGATGTTTGATCTGATAATAATTCAATCTCTACCTTTTCTGTTTCAACATATTCTAACAAATCAACTATATTGCCATGGTAGGCTATAGAAACTGCTTCCTCCTTATTTTTATACTCCTCTACCCATGCAAATATTTGATTAAGATCAGAAGATTTTTTAGAGAGCCACCCCTGCTCAAATCTCGTATCAATTCTAGATTTATCAACCTCTGCAATCACACCGACTCCTCCTGCAATTTCTACAGCTTTTGCCTGCGCACCGCTCATGCCGCCCAAACCAGAACTAATATATAAATGCCCCTTTAAATTTTTATCTTCTGGTATTCCCAAAAATAATCTACCCGCATTCAGCAAGGTTAGATATGTGCCGTGTACAATTCCCTGTGGACCAATATACATCCAACCTCCAGCAGTCATCTGTCCATAATTAGCAACACCCATAGCCGCTGCTTTATTAAACCATTTTTCATTATCAAACATACCGATCATTAGAGCATTTGTCACAATTACTCTTGGGCTACTCGGTCTGGAAGGAAATAAACCGAGTGGATGACCTGACTGGACTACAAGCGTCTGTTCTTCTGTCATAATCTCTAAATATTTTTTTATTAATCTGTACTGCATCCAATTCTGGCATACCTGACCTGATTCCCCATAAGTTACTAATTCATATGGATACAAAGCAACATCAAAATCTAAATTATTATCAATCATTAATTGGATAGCTTGACCCTCAATAGTATTGGCTTTATATTGATCAACAGGTTTGGCTTTAATTCTACCCTGTGGTCTATACCTATATCCATAAATTCTACCTCTGTGTAATAATTCATCTAAAAATTCTGACGCTATCTCTCCATGTAAATGTTCAGGGATATACCGTAAAGCATTTTTTAAGGCCAGTTCAATTTGATGCTTATTTAAATTTAACTCTCTTTTGGGTGCTCTTCTTATCTCGTTTTTAAACTCCTTTTTTTTTGGTAAAGAGTCCGGCAGTTTAACTTTTTGATTGGACTTTTGATATTTAACCACAAATTAGTCCCCCTTTATTTTCCTATTTTTTAGATCATTATTGAAAACTAACTTTCCATTTTTAAAAACTTTTTGAACTAAATTAACACTGAAATTATAAAATAAATGATTATAATGAGGTGCATCAATAATCAACAGATCTGCCTTTTTGCCTATCTCAATACTGCCAACTTCTTTTTCTTTATTTAAAGCACATGCTGCATTTATTGTTAAAGCATTTATCGCTTCTTCAGGCGACATATTCATATACATTACAGCTAAAGAAAGTAGAAGTGGTATTGACTGAGAATAACTACTGCCCGGATTTAAGTCTGTAGCAAGTGCAACAGGTATACCCATTTCGATCATCTTTCTGGCATCAGCATATTCTTCCTGCAAAGAAAATGCAGTCAGAGGAAGAAGAACTGCTATCACATTATTTTTTTTTAAACTTGTTAACCCTTTTTTTGATGTTTTCAACAAATGATCTGCAGAAACCGCTTTAAGCTCACCTGCTAATTGTGTAGCACCTGTGTTTATAATTTCATCTGCATGTATTTTCAATTCAAAGTCCAATTCAGCTGCAAATTTTAATAATTTTTTGGACTGCTGGTAGTTAAAAGCCCCTTCATCACAAAAAACATCACAAAACTCAGCTAAATTTTCATCTGCTATTAATGGTATTACTTCTTTAATAATATAGTCTACATAACTATCAGAATCATTTTCATATTCCTTTGGAACTGCATGAGCACCTAGATAGGTAGATATTATATCTATATCCGCTCTTTTATTTAATTGATTCATTACCTGAAGTTGTTTGATCTCTGTCTTTTTATCAAGTCCATAACCGCTTTTACCTTCCAGAGTCGTAACCCCATAACTTAAGAAGGCATCAAGCCTCTTGCTTGATATTTCTAGTAATTTATTAAAAGAAATTTCTCGGGTGGCCTTGACAGTGCTTAAAATACCTCCTCCTTTTTTTAAAATATCAATATAAGGGATGCCTTTCAGCCGCATTTTGAATTCCTCTGAACGATCACCTGCAAAAACAAAATGAGTATGAGGATCAATAAATCCTGGCAAGACAACCTTTTTTTGTACATCTAAGACTTTTGCAAATTTATACTCATTATTTAAAAGCTTGGATTTGCCAAAGTCAACAATCTTACCATCGTTAATTACTAAATAAGCATCATCAATAACTTCGAGTTCCCCCATTTGAGGACCGACCTTGGGAGAACTATCTCCCACCTTCACAAGTTGAGAAATATTTTTTATTAAAAGCATTATAAGTCCTCCAATAATCTATTCTCCATAACCTGCTCTTCTTTAAAATCATTTAATCTTAGATAATATTCTGCACTATCAAAAAGAGCCTTAGCAGGTAATAAACCGATTATTTCACTTCCCGATATATTCACACCATATCTCTTGGCTTCGATTTTAACCATTTCAAAAGATTGGTAAAGAGAGGTTTGTGTATAATCAGTCATATTCATAGATACCTGCACAATATCTTTCTCTTTTAAATTAATACCTATTGCTTTAACATATCTTAACCCACCATTGGAATTCCTGATTTTTTTAGCAATTTTATTGGCTATTTGAATATCTGAAGTTGCCAGATTAATATTGAATGCAACCAAAGGCATGCGTGCCCCTATAACTGTAGCACCAGCTGTTTTATGTAATTTAGTGGGCCCATAATCGGGTTTCCACTTTTCTTTTTTTATCTTGTCTTTAAATCCTTCATATTCTCCTCGTCTAATATCAGCTAGATTTTTCCTTTCTACAGTTTTAGCAGCTTCTTCATAAAGATAGATCGGCAATTTAAATTTATCTGCAGCCTTTTCAGCTACCTCGTTGGCTAGCTTAACTGCATCTTTCATTTCAACATTTTTTACCGGTGTAAATGGTACAACATCAACAGCTCCCATTCTGGGATGTTCTCCCTTATGTTTGTTCATATCTATCAATTCAATTGCTCTTTCCATTGCTTCGATCACGGAATATCTTAACCCCGCATATCCTCCCAACAATGTTACCACTAATCTATTATGGTCTTTATCAGCAGAATAATTTAAAAGTTTTACTTTACCATTTTTACGGAATGGTTCAACAATCATTTCAATTTTATCACTATCTCTTCCCTCACTAAAATTTGGAATACATTCAAATAATTTGGCCATAAAAATACCCCTTTTTTTAAAAAATTGTACCACCATTAAAATGTTTATTCAAAAATTATAAATAATAGATTTTACAGGGAGGCTTCTTTAGCACCTTTATCTATGTCAACATAATATAACATTATTATACCCAATATAAAAAATGAAGCGACTGCCAATATACCATATCTAGAAGAACCAGTCAGTTGACCTACCAAAGCAAAAACAAAAGGTCCAGTAATAGCAGCAAATTTACTAGATATACCATAAAATCCATAAAATTCTGCACTTTTTTCTTTAGGTATTAATACTCCATATAAAGACCTGCTTAAAGCCTGTGCTCCTCCTTGAACAGTACCTACTAAACCTGCCAAAACCCAAAAATCCAATGCCGAATCAAGGTTATAACCCAAAAGTGTAATAATTAGATAAATTGACAGGGCTATATAAATTCCTTTTTTTGCCCCTATTTTTTTAGCTGCCTTACCAAAAAACAGGGTAAAGGGAATTCCTACAACTTGTGTTAAAAGCAGAGCACCTATTAAATCATTTTGCCCGATTCCAACTTCCCTGCCGTATATTGTTGCCATTCTAATAATTGTACCAATCCCATCATTATATATCCAGAAGGCTATTAAGAATTTAAATAACTCTTTATATTTTCTAACATTCTTGAAGGTATTAGTTACTCTATAAAATCCCTGTTTTACATATGGTATTAAAGTAAATTTTCCTAAACCAAGCCTGGATTCAGGCAAGCTGATAAAAGCTGGTATAGAAAATACAATCCACCACACAGAAACTGTTAGAAAGGCTATCCTCGTTGCCATAACAGAATTTGGAATACTGAATATCCCGGGTTTCATGATCATAACCAGATTAATCAAAAGTAAAAGTCCACCCCCTAGATAACCAGCTGAATAACCTAAGGTAGAAACATAATCTATTTGTTCTTTATCAGTGATAATAGGTAAAAATGAATCATAGAATATATTCCCACCTGAAAATCCAATATTAGCAAATATAAAAAAGATAGAAGCCATTATATATCTACCTTCAGTAATAAAAAATAATAGCCCAGTACCAATTACTCCTATTAAAACAAAAATCTTTAAGAAGATTTTTTTTGACTTAGAATAATCAGCCACCGCTCCTAAAATGGGTGAGATCAAAGCAATAACTAACATTGCAATAGTCTGAGTATATCCCCAGTATGAGGTAGCTAAATTATCAGGTAGATTAGCTGCTGCTACATCATTATAAAAAATAGGTAATACTGCAGCTAAAATAGTTGTTGCAAATGCAGAATTTGCCCAATCATATAAAGCCCAGGAATATATCACCTTTTTCTCTGATTTGTCTTTTTTTCCCAATCATATCTCCTCCTCACTTATAAATATATTATTCTTTAAGACTATATATTTACCTCTTTTATTTTGTACTTGATATATCTCATTTTTAAATATATAATTTAATTAATAATAGATGGGAGTGAAAAAAATGAAAATAGCTCTTGTAACAGACAGTACTTGTGATTTAAATAGTGCTTTAACCCAAAAATATAATATTAATATTATTCCGCTTAGAATTCATTTTGGAACAGAAGAATACATTGATGGTGTTGATATTAGTTCATTAAGTTTTTTTGAAAAATTAAATAATAATCTACATATGCCCAAAACATCTAAACCGTCTAAACAAACATTTTTAGATAAATATAGAGAGCTTTCTTTAGACTACGATAAAATTATTTCTATACATGTTTCTAAAGGGCTCAGCGGGACCTATGAATCAGCTAAATTAGCCGCAAATGAACTGGGAAATGACAAAGTATATGTCTTTGATTCTGCCTCTATTTCTCTGGGCTTGGGTTTCCAAGTTATTATGGCTGCAAAGCTTATTAAAAAGAATTATAAATTAACAGAAATATATTCTAGATTAAAAAAATCCAAACAGAAGATAAGCTGCATTTTTACTGTGGAGGACTTAACTTATATGAAAGAAGGAGGCAGAATTGGTCCAGCCAGGGCTTTCTTGGGCTCAATATTTAATATTAACCCAATCATTGAAATAAGCCCTAAAACTGGTAAAGTAAATCCTTTAAATAAGGTCAGGGGAAATAAAAATACTCTCGCTGAAATGAGTAAACTTCTTTATCAACAAATCAAAGAAGAAAAAATAGCCTGGATTGGTATAATGCATGGTGATAGAAAAGAAAAAGCTAAATTGTTAACAAAAAAAGCAAAAGAGCTTATTCCTGAAAGTATTAAAACAACCTTTTTGGAAAATAGAATTAGTCCGACCTTAGGTTGCCATGTTGGTCCATCTGTTTACGCTTTTGCTGCTTTATATGGTGATCTATTAGATATATAAAAATCATCATCTACTAAAATACTGTTTTAGAATATCAAGATATTTTACTTACCCATTCTTTTATTTTTCTTTTGTGTTCTCTTAATTTTAAATTAAAAATTGGAATATTTCTTTTACTGGCAATTGATATTGCCTGTCCAGTCCCTCCTGTTATATTACTTCTATCGCGGTCAGTAATACAACCATCAGCTGTCCAGCAAATTACAAATTCTGATAAACAATTTAGATTTTTACCTAAAACTTGGTAAGTATCTCTAATAATTAATTTTTTAGATTTTTGCGTCAAATGTTCAAAACCAGGATGATTGTTTTTTGCAATTTTAACCGCCTTATTATAATTATCTAACTTAGGGGACACTATATAATTTTTACCTTCCCTGTTCCGAAAATTTTTCCATGGCAAGTATATTTCAAAATCTCGATTTGCCCTGTCTGCTCCTGCTTCAAAAGCAGTATCAGCACCCTGTGAACCACCTGATCTGAGTACGTACTTTTCTTTAGCCAACAAATAAGCTAATTCTTCCATAAGATTTAAAATTTCTTCTGGGGTATTATGACTACCAATACCAGAGTAATATACTTTTTTGTTTTTTGTTTTATTTGCAATCATAATAAAACTCCTTTACAAAATAATATAAATATGATAAAAATACAAGAGTGCTCAGATAATTTATTAAGGAGATGTAAAAGTGAGTAAAAAAGTTATATGTTCAGATTGCGAAAGTGCAAACTGGACTGGTTCTTTATATTGTAAGAAATGTGGGGCCAATTTGTTTAAATCTGAATATAAACAAAAAAGTTAATTTATATCTTGCAGGCCCTGATAAATTTTATCCATTATATAAGTTGCTTTGCCTGAAAGATACAAATCAGTTATCTGATAGGTAAAATTCGACTTATTGGGATTTATTTCAATGATTTGTGCCCCATTATCAAAAGCCAGTTTTGGTATTAAAGAAGCAGGTGTTACCTCACCTGTAGTTCCAATAACAATAAAGAGATCAGCCTGTTCTGCTTCATCTATAGAGGCCTGGTAAGCCTTTTGAGGAATTCCTTCGCCAAAAAATATATAATTAGGTTTTAAAACCCCGTCACACTTAGTACATCTAGGAGGCAAATCTTTCAAATAATCCGCTTTGAAATTATATATCCTACCACATTCTATACATATTAATTCTTTATAAGTTCCATGAAATTCATAGACATTCATACTACCTGCTTGTTGATGAAGATTATCAATGTTTTGTGTAATCACAGCATCGAAATATCCAGCCTTTTCCAATTTTGCAATTAAACGATGAGCTTTATTGGGTTCACAATCAGCAAACATGCTGTAAAAGAGTTTTTTATTTAACTCCCAAGATTTTAGAGGATTATTTATAAAGTAATTTATATCTAAAAAATAAGGGTCATATTCTTCCCACAACCCCCCCTCTCCTCTAAAGGGAGGTATACCACTTTCTACCGATATACCTGCTCCTGTAAAGACAGTGGTATGCGCTGAATTTTTTATTAATTTGACTGCTTTTTTTATCTTTGGGTGATTTGACACATATACCGCTCCTTTGATAATTTATTTTATCATTTTTTTGTTTATCATCTTTTAATAATAAATAATTTAATAACCAAATTGAGCTTTCAATAAAAAAATTATAATTCTTTAATAAGTTTTTGCACTTGACAAATCGATCATCTTATTACAATATTTTTAAAAAAATCAATAATTACATTTTTATTGCCTAACCGTCAGATTAGTTGTATTTAAATAATCCAACTTATCCAATTTTTCTGATTTAACTTAAAAAGAAGGAGACTAAATAGCCTCCTTCCCAATTTTATATTTCAATTACCATCTCACATCGAATGTTTCCACTTACAATTTGGTTATTTGATAATTTCAGACAATCCATCTAAACCGTCTATTTTTAATTTATCTTTAAAATATAAAATATTAGACTTCCATCATTTTATCAATCCAACTCACAACTTACTCTGGTTATTACAAAACAATACTTATCCAATTTTTTAAATCTTTATTGACTAGTTAATATAGTATAATTAAATTGCATTTTCATTAGTTATTTATTCTCTAGTATATTTCCCAATCAATTCGGAATTTTGTAATTCATACTTTTTTATCTTTTCTTTTAAATCTTCTTTACTAATGTCATAAGGTAAATTAATTTTTCTATCTAAAATATATACACTAAAATGATAATTATGAACTCCAATTGGAGGAGCGGGCCCTCTATAACCTATTTCTCCAAAGTCATTTATACCTTGCTTAGCTCCCTGCAAAGAGCCCACTTTTTTAGTTCGACTTATGTTTTTAGGAATATTATTATTTTTGACCGAAATATTCCAAATCATCCAATGGGTGAAGGTTCCACCTGGTGCATCGGGATCATCCATTATTACTGCAATGCTCTCACCATCAGAAAGGATATTATTAATTGTAAGTGGAGGTGAGATGTCCTGCCCATCAGCAGTATATTTTCTTGGAATCATATCCCCATCTTTAAAAGCACTTGAAGTAATATTTAAATCCCTCTTCATTTTCATGCACCTTCTTAAATTACTTACCTTCCACTACTTCTTTAAAGGTTTTCCCAACTCTAAAGACAGGAACTTTTCTGGCTGGTATAGTAATTTCTTCACCAGTCTGTGGATTTCTACCTTTGCGTGCACTTCTATCCCTAACCTCAAATGAACCAAATCCAATAAGTTGTACCTTGTCTCTTTTGTCTTCTGGTTTTTTTGCTTCTTCTTTTAGATAATTCATTATTGTGTCGATTGTTGTATTAATAGCCTCACCAGAATCTTTTTTTGTTAATCCAGTTTCTTCAGCAACCTTGTCAATCAAATCAGTTTTTGTCATCAATATTCAACCCCTTAATTTAAAGTTTTGTTCTTATTTTATTTAAATTATACAAAAGTTGTGAATTTCCTTCTTTTTTATTACTTTTATTCCTGAAATTACAACGTTTTTATGTGTTTTTTGAACTTTTTCCAGTCCAAAATTTAATCCAATCACCCTGGCTGTTGTTAAATGTTAAAAATAAATAAAGACAGGCCGTTGCAGCTCCAAAAATCACCATCAAGACAAACCACATTATAAATTTAGAAATCTGCTCTTCTCTGTAATAAATCCAGCCTGAAAATATTATAAACATTATATAAATATCAATCAAGGTCACTTTGCCCCAGGTTAAAGATAAAATTGTACCTCCATCAGCACCAAAATCAGCATATATAAAACCATAAATAATTGCAACAGCCATTGTAATAAAACCTAATAATGATAAATATTTAGCCACTTTCATCTGATTACCTCCAATTATTGTTTTTTGGGAAACCAGGGGAAAAATTTATTTGTTTTTTTAGCATATTCCTGAAATTCCTCATCATCAGCATATCTTTCTTCTAAAAGAGGTACTCCTGATACAAATAAAAGTAGGTAAGTTATAGTGATAGGACTTATTATAAAAATCCAACTACTTGGAATAGAAAGTCCGATTATAAAAATTCCCCACCACATAGTTGCTTCACCAAAATAATTCGGATGACGGGTATATTTCCAGAGACCTTCTTTCATGATATGGCCATCTTTTTCTGAATCGGGTTTCGCAATGTAATCCTTCAACTGCTTATCTCCAAGTGATTCAAAGATAAACCCAATTATCCAGATTACTATACCTATAACATCAAAAACTTTAAAAGCAGCTGCGGGGTTGGAGTTTATATTTATTACAGAAGATACTATTAAAAACAAGAGTATCCCCTGTAAAACATATATTTGAAAAAATGATCTTAAATAAAAATAGTCCCAATTTTCTCTCCACTTTGCATATCGGTAATCTTCCGGTTTCCCTTTATTCCTTTTATATATATGAGAAGCAAGTCTTAATCCCCAAATAGATACCAGAATAGTAACTATAATCGATCTAAAGTTAAAATTACCTGTATTCAATAAAACAAAATACGAGGTTAATACAAATCCTAAACCCCATCCAATATCAACTACCGCATTATTTTTTTTGATAATTGATATAATAAAAAACACTACAAAATATGCTAAAATAAAGATCCCAGTCTGGACAAATATTGAACCCATTTTTTATTCCTCCTTGTTTTCAGTCATTACTGATATCGCAACACTATTTCTGCCGGCACTCAAACCTATTACTGGAGATATTTCTTCAATAAATTCAGGTTGTTCTCCCAATAATTGAATAAATATATCTTTATACCGCTCTGCCCTGCTTATTCCGTCTCCATGTACGATTGAATATTTTTTTATACCGCTGGTTTTCTGATGCTCTTCAATAATATTTTCGATCTTTTTAGTAATACCCCTTTTGCTGAAAGCCTTATCGAATGCAATCCCATTACCTTCTTTGTCAAGAGAAACAATGGGTTTGAGATTAAGAAGATTTCCTAATTTACCTTTCAAAGGACTTACTCGGCCTCCTCTAACCATATAGTCAAAATTGTCAACGCTTACATAGATATACGTGTTTTTCTTTATTTCTTCCACATGATCTACGATTTCTTCATGTTCTTTTCCTTCTCTAATTTTTTCTGCAGCTTCCATAATCACAAGGCCTTGAGCTCCTGAATCCAGTTTGGAGTCTATTACAGAAATTTTAGTGCCATTATTAATGTTTTTGACCGCGGATTTTACAGTTTCATAAGTACCACTCAACTTACTTGAAACAGTGATTACAATAATTGAATCATAATGATCTGCTAAAAAAGATAATTTATCCTCTACGGTTTTAATAGAGGGTTGGGCAGAAGTTGGATATTCTTGGGCCTGATCAACAAGATCATAAAAGTTATCTGAATTTACAGTAATTTTATCAAGATATTTGGTTTCATCTATAATTAGATTAATCGGGATGACATGTATTTGATTTTCATCTATATATTTTTTTGGTAAATCTGCTATAGAATCTGTAACAAGAGCTATATCAGCAACACGATTATATTTGATATTGTATTGAATGAGCATATCATCTACTTTTTGATCAATAATATCACTGTAATTATTTACCTCAGCAAAAAAATCGGCCGGATTATTCGTATGAATGTGTATTCTCATTTTTTCCAAACTACCAGCAATAATTAAAGAATCTCCCATTTCCTTAAGTGTCTTTTTAATATTGGGAATTTCTTTTGTCACGTTTTCTATATAAGCTTCAGTACAATATCTATAATCAATTTCATCTCCCTGGGTTAAAGCAGTTTCCTCATTTTCTAAGATTATTTCATAGTTTTGTATATCATGTATCCTACCTGTTTTTATAAATTCCAATATACCCGACAAAAAGTAGACAAAACCCTGAGCTCCAGAATCAACCACATGGGCTCTTTTTAATACTTCCAATTTATCTTTAGTTTCATCCAATGAGATTTTTGCATATTTTAAGGATTCTGACATCAGTTCTTCAAAATCATCGGTTTTTGCTTTTATCTCCTCTAAAGATTTAGACCAATCTTTCATAACAGTTAACATGGTACCTTCAACAGGTTCACTTATGGCCTGATAAGTATAATCAACAGCTTTTTTAATACTCTTTGCAAAGTTATTAACATTTAACCGATTTTCTGTTTTAATATTAATTTTGAGGCCATTGATGAACTGAGCAAAAATTATACCTGAATTCCCAATTGCTCCTTTTAAGGCAGCATCTCCCATAGAATTTAAAGTTGTATTAATAGACTTATCTGCAATAACATTTTCCATTACCATATTCATTGTTCGCGAGAGATTTGTGCCTGTATCACCATCAGGTACGGGAAATACATTAATTTTGTTTAGCTCTTTTCTGTTTTCAATAACCTCTTTTGCCCCTGATATGAAGGCATAATATAACCTTTCTCCATTAAGATATTTAATCTTCATAAAACCACCTTTATTCTCTAATGAAAGTTTTTAACCAAAGTATATTATCATCTAAACCATAAAAATATCTCCAACAATATTTAAAAAATAGATTTGCTTTACTATTCAATTTACATGATTATTTAGTATTAAGTTTTGGTAAGTTAAATTTACTTTCTTTAATTATTAACATTAATATATCCAATTGATAATTTTCTTTATAATTATTTGATTATGTGGCTTTTTACTCTATAAGTAATTTATTTTTTACCTATAATTATCACCACATTAAAAATTATTTATTATTATCAATAATTATTATAAATAATCATATAACAAATATTTTATTTTATCTGTAAAATAGTTAACCTTCATATATAATAGTGATAACCATTATTAACACCCATATTCTATTTACCTTTTAAAATATGCTTTTATCTGCCTTGACTTAATCTTAAAGAAAACTCTTTAGGTAAATCTGTATCATTGAACTTTTCATGAACCTTATCAATATCATATTTGATTCTTTTAAAATTAATTACATTATTGATAAGATCAAAAGTAACATAACTGGATCTTGGATTCCCATCTCTAGGCTGACCTACACTTCCCACATTAATGACATAGTTGTACTCAGGATTTATTTCAAATTCACGTTGATCCATTCTAACCCAACCATTGCCCCTGTTATAATAACAAAAGGGTATATGAGTATGTCCTATGAACAAAATATCTGTGTTCATTATAAAAGGCTCTATAAGTTTTATATCGCTTGGGTTAAATACATATCTAAAAGGTGTTTCCGGCTCTGGGCTACCGTGTGCAAGTAAAATTTTATTATCCTCTATTGTAATATTATTTCTTGTTTTTAATTTTTTGAGATAATCTAAACTACTCTGGCTTAACTGACTTTTAGTCCAATCAATAGATCTTTGTACTGTACCTCTAAACCAATTTTTATCAATTTTTTCAACCATTGATCGATCATGGTTACCTGCAATAACTTCTGAACAAACCTCTCTAATTTTCTTTACAGTCTTTTCTGGTTCTGGATTATAACCCACAAGGTCTCCCAAACATATTATATCATTAATTTGTAACATTTTAATTTCATTTAAAACAGTTTCTAATGCGGTATAATTTGCATGTACATCAGAAATAATAGCAATCAAATTATTCTTAGCCATTTTTTGAAATAGGATGTTTTTATATTAAATCCTATTAAACCTCCCTGGTTTTCTTTTTTCTTTGCATAAGATTTAAAATTATTTATAATGATATCCAAACTTAATCTTAACCACAATTCATTTTTTATAATCTTTTTATTTTTTCTTGATAAGGTGGTTTGATTACACCTTTTTCTGTTATGATAGCCGAAATATTATCAGCTGGTGTAATGTCAAAAGCCGGATTATATACATCAATTCCTTTAGGTGCTATCCGAATACTTCTTATTTCAGTAATTTCTTTATCCTCTCTCACTTCAATATCTATTTCTTCTCCCTTATCTATAGTAAAATCAATAGTTGAAGTTGGAGCAGCTACATAAAAGGGAATGCCATAATTTTTAGCAACTACTGATAACATAAATGTACCAATTTTATTAGCTGTATCTCCATTTCTAGCTATTCTATCTGCACCCACAATAACCTTATCAATCACTTGATCTTTTAATAAGGTAGCAGCCGCACTATCGACTATCAAAGTTGCTTGAATGTTTTCTTCCATCATCTCAAAAGCTGTTAATCGTGCCCCCTGCAACCGTGGTCTAGTTTCATCTATATATACCTTTATGCCCTTATCAGAAGCATAAGCTGCCCTTATTACGCCTAAAGCTGTACCATAACCAGCTGTTGCCAGAGATCCCGCATTACAATGTGTTAATATGATATCTCTCTCATTGATTAACTCATTACCATATTTGCCCAGTCTTTTATTATTATTAATATCTTCTTGCACAATCCTGTTGGCCTCTTTTAATAAATTATCCATTATATAATTTTTTTCCAAATCTTTCTTAAAAGCTTTATTTAACACATTTTCCATGCGCTTTATACCCCAGCTTAAATTGACTGCAGTAGGCCTGGTTGCTAAAATTTCACTTTTGGCCTGTTTGATTTCATTTGAGACATCAACTTCATCTTTTTCTATTAGTTCCTTAACTGCAAGATAATATCCAAAAGCCCCGGTTGCCCCAATTGCTGGTGCTCCACGTACTACCATCTTCTTTATCGCTTGACAAACTTCCTGGTAGTTACTTGCCTCATAATATTTTATTTCCAGAGGCAAAATCCTCTGATCAATTAATTTCAAAACATTATCCTGAAAAATTAAAGTTTTATGCTTCATTTAATAACACCCCTTAAATCTTATGTTGAATATCTCTATATATTAATTACTTATCTTTAAAGTTTTTTGCTGCTTTGATGCGAGATATTATAGAAGGATGAGATGTCTTATAGAGTTTTTTTCACCGGTTATATTTTAGATGGGATAAACTACTGTCAGCCAATTTAGCGAATGCTTTACCCAGCTCCACAGGATCATAAATTATATTGAAAGCAAATTGGTCAGCCTTTATTTCATATTTCCTACTTAAACATAGTTGTAGAGGGTTAATATATGGATAATGGCAATAAAATATAAATAAAAATTTTAACAACATTAGAATAATTATAATCAATAATCTTAAATAATTTTTGGTCAAAATCAAAGTAAAAAAACAATAGAATAGAAGTGAATTTTATTATATTGTTTACTAATAGTAATTTATCTTTTTTATTGTTATATTCTCGAGCTTTTTCTCTACTCTTTTTATCAAATAAGTTTTCAAATTATTTTGCATCCATTAATTATACCCAATCTCCTTATTTATCTAATAGAATATCATACAAAGAAATATCAGCGTTAACATTAAATACGATCTTCTTTTATTAATTTATTCTATACTTTGAAAAAATTTCCTGTTTAGTTATTTTTATTATCATTAATTAATTTGATATAATCAAACAATTTTTTATTAATACATTATACCATGGAAATTATTTACTGTTTATCAATTATTTAGTTTTTAATAAAATATTAATCAATCT
>Ga0209947_1000125_pt1 | contig 41757 bp, 42 predicted proteins | sample SalPonR2_B_D2_MG_FD_185706 | JGI IMG/M metagenome (GOLD analysis project Ga0209947, IMG submission 185706) | Salt pond soil microbial communities from South San Francisco under conditions of wetland restoration - Salt Pond MetaG R2_B_D2_MG... ...
ATGACATGGCGCGTGACATTGAACATAGAGCCCAGATCGACCCGCAGGACGGCCTCCCAATCCTCGCGGTCCATCTTGTGGAACATCCCGTCGCGGTTGACGCCGGCATTGTTCACGAGGATGTCGACCGGGCCGATGGCCTCCTCGACATCGGCGATGCCCTGTCTGCAAGCCTCGAAATCGCTGACATCCCATTCGAAAACCGGCATCCCGGTCTCCTTGCCGAAGGCTTCGGCCGTCTCGCCGCCGCCCAGATGGGTGACCGCGACGGTGACGCCCGCCTCGGCCAGCGCGCGCGCGGCGGCGGCGCCGAGGCCCTGCACGCCTCCGGTGACGAAGGCGGTTCTGGTGTCGGATGGCATTTGGCTATCCTTTCCTATGGGGAGTTTCAGAGGGGCCTAACCCTCGCGGTCCAGCAGCAGGGCGATGCCTTGTCCGCCGCCGATGCAAAGCGTCACCAGCCCGCGGTTCACGCCGTCGCGCGCCATCGAATGAAGCAACCGGGTCGTCAGGATCGCCCCCGTCGCCCCGATCGGATGGCCAAGGGCGATCGCGCCGCCGTCGACATTGACGATGTCCTCGGACAGGCCCAGCTCTTCGGTCAGCGCGATGGCGATGGCGGCGAAGGCCTCGTTGATCTCGGCGCGTTCGATGTCGCCGACGGTCCACCCCGCTCGGTCGAGCGCCTGGTAGACCGCGGGCACCGGACCAAGGCCGAACATGCCCGGCTCCACCGCGCCCACGCCGCTGGCCACCAGCCGTGCGGCGATCTCGAGCCCGCGGTCCTCGGCAAAGCCGCGCGAGGCCACGATCATCGCCGCGGCGGCGCTGTTGAGCCCCGGCGCGTTGCCCGCCGTGATGGTACCGTTTTCGCGAAACGCGGGTTTCAGCTTGGCCAGACCCTCCTCGGTCGCGTCGGGGCGGTTGCCCTCGTCGGCCTCGAATGGCGTGTCGCCGGATTTGCCCGAAACGGGCACGGGCACGATCTCGGCCTCGAAACGGCCCGCCTCCTGTGCCTTGGCGAAACGCTGTTGCGAACGCGCGGCCCATGCGTCCTGCGCCTTGCGGGTGATGTCGCGCGCATCGGCGAGGTCCTCGGTGTGCCAGCCCGAATGCTCGTCCGAGAAGGCGTCGTTCAGCCCGTCGCGCAGGGTCGCATCGCCCACCGTTCCCGGGCCCATCCTGTAGCCCCAGCGCGCGCGGTCGAGCAGGTAGGGCCCCAGGTCCATGTTCTCCATCCCGCCCGCGATCACGCAGTGCGCATCGCCGAGCCGGATCTCCTGCGCGGCTGTCGCGATGGCCTGCGCGCCCGAGCCGCAGACGCGGTTGACGGTCATGGCCGGAACGCTCTTGGGCAGGCCGCCGTTCAGCGCCGCCTGCCGCGCGGGGTTCATGCCCGCGCCGGCGGTGATGACATGGCCCATCACCATTCCGTCGACCTCGGCGGGGTCGAGACCGCTGCGGTCCAGCACCGCGCGCAGTGCGACGGCGCCCAGCTCGGTCGCGGGCGTCGACTTGAGTGTGCCGCCAAAGCGCCCGACGGGCGTGCGAAGGGCGTGGCAAAGAACAACGTCAGTGTCAGCCATTGCAGTCTCCGAATGTGTCAGGTCTCGGGGAAATCGGTCTTGCCGTCGCGCGAGCCCGAGCGCGCGCCACTGCGCAGCCGCCAGCCGGGATCGTCGCGCTTGATCCAGCGCGAGATCGCGTAGGCGGCGGGCCATGTCAGCAGCAGCCCCACGGCCACCGCGCCGGCGATCACGCGCCAGTCGTAGTAGCCCAGCGACAGGACCACGATGACGAAGCCACCGACCAGGACGGACCCGGTCATGAGGGTCAGGACGATGCTCAGGCGGTCCATTCGTGTCTCCTTTCGGTGGCGATCCGTCACGTGCCAGACGCTGACGCGCCTTTGGTCCAAGGGCATTAACGCGCGTTAAAGACCGTACCGCGCGGGTCGGGCTGTCTTGGTGACAGCAAGAAGGACGCGCCGAAGATGACGAACGATTCGAACGACACGGACCGTCTCCTCGACCGGCTGATCGACCGCCACGGGACGCCGTTTTCCGCAGAGCTTGACCTCGACCTGACGCGCAACACGCCGTCGGTTCTGTTCCGCTGGCTCTGTGCCGCCCTGCTGATGAGCGCGCGCATCTCCCATGACGCCGCGACGAAGGCGGCGCGCGCGCTGTCCGAGGCCGGATGGACGACGGCCCAACACATGGCGGCAGCCAGCTGGGAGGATCGGGTCGAGGTGCTCAACACCTCGGGCTACGCGCGTTATGACGAAAGCACCGCGCGGATGCTGGGCGAGACGGCCAGCCTGCTGCTGGAGGACCATGACGGCGACCTGCGCAAGCTGCGCGCCGCGTCAGACCGCGACCCCGACCGTGAGCGGGAGGCGCTGAAGGCCTGCAAGGGGATCGGCGATGTGGGGGCCGACATCTTCTTTCGCGACCTGCAGACCGTCTGGACGGAGCACTATCCCCTGATGGACGACACCGCACGGAACGCGGCGCAGCGGCTGCATCTGCCCGACAGCGCCGAGGCGCTGGCCGACCGGGTGGGGCGCGCCCGTTTCGTGCCAGTCGTGACCGCGCTGGTGCGGGCCGAACTGGACGGGATCGAACGCGCGGACCTGCTTGACCTACCCGAAAGAGAAGGGACATGACCGGGGCGGGTTTCGTCGTTCTCGCCGCGCGGCGCGGGGCCGGACCGCGGGACGGGCGATACGAGTACCGCGTTTGGCCTCGTCAGCCGCATCCCGCACTGTCGCGGCTCCAGCGTACATGGCCGCTGGTCGCCGCCGAGCGGCGCAGCGACATCTACCTTCTGCCCACCGCACCCGGCCGCGCGCTGGTCAAGCTGCGCGATGGCGAACGGCTCGAAATCAAGCGCCGCACCCATGACGTGGGCACCATCCAGCACTGGGAGATGCCGGTCTCGGCGCGCTTCCCGCTCCGGCGCCGGCACCGGGCGGAACTGGCCGAGGCGCTGGACCTGCCCGGCGGGCTCGACGTGGAAACGGGCCAGTCGCCCGCCCATCTTCTGGCCGCGCTGGGCGAAACGGCGCCGTCGGTCGCCGCGCAGACCGTGCGGAAATCGCGGGTGCTTTTCGATCGGGGCGACTGCCGCGCCGAGATCGCCCGCGCCGCCGCTGGCGGCTGGACCTGCCTGACCCTCGCCCTCGAGGCGGACAAGCTTCCGTTCATCGCCATGGCGCTCGACGATCTGCGTCTCGGCAGCCTTCCGAACCGGTCTTACGGCGCGGTGCTTGGCCCGCTTTTCGGGCCGTCCGCGCCATGGCCACGCCTTCTGACCCACGCCCGATCCGACGAAAGGAGACCCCAATGAAACGGCTCGACGGAAAGACCTGCATCGTCACCGGCGGTGCGAGCGGCATCGGCAAGGCCACCTGTCTGAGGCTGGCCGAAGAGGGCGCCCGCGTGGCGATCACCGATATCGACGACGACGACGGTTATACCCTGCGCGAAGAAATCCGCGCGACCGGGCGCAGGGTCGAGTACTGGCATCTGGACGTGACAGACGAGGCCGCGGTCGAACAGGTCTTTGGCGAGGTCGCCGACAAGCTCGGCGGGATCGACGTGGTGGTGAACAATGCCGGCATTTCCGGCGCCGACAAGCCGACCGACGAGATCACCTCGGAGGAATGGCGCAAGGTCATGGACGTCAACGTGAACGGCGTTTTCTATTGCACGAAGGCCGCGATCCCGCACATGCGCGACAAGGGCGGCGGCAGCATCGTGAACCTGTCGTCGATCTATGGCATCGTGGGTGCGCCGGATATCCCGCCCTATCATGCCTCGAAGGGGGCGGTGCGCGAGATGAGCAAGACCGACGCGGTGCTCTACGCCAAGGAGGGCATCCGCGTGAACTCGGTGCATCCGGGTTTCATCTGGACGCCGCTGGTCGAGGCCATGGCCGAGGCCTCGGAGGATGGCGCGGAGGCCTTTCGCGCCCATCTCGACGAGTTGCACCCGGTCGGCCATGTGGGCGAGCCCGGGGATATCGCCGCCGGCATCGCCTATCTCGCCTCGGAGGACGCGAAATTCGTGACAGGCTCCGAACTGGTGATCGACGGCGGTTACACGGCGCGATAACGGGGGCGTGCCAATGGCCGAACACGGCACGCACACGCGCATGCCCTCTGACCCCTGGACGGTCGAACCCGAGGATTTTCCCCGCGCCCTGGCCAGCGACGGCGACACCATGGCGGACCGGGTCGCCACCGGCTGCGCGTTGAGCGATATCCTCACGACCCTGTCGGCCGAAGGTTGGACCGCCTTCTATCTCAACCAGCCCGTCGAAATCGCCGAGTTGCGCCCGCAACTGCGCGATGTGCCGGGCCTCGAGGAGATGCCGCAACTCCTGTTGCGGGTGGGGCGCGGTGACCTGCCCGCGCCGGCCCCACGACGTCCGGTCGACGATGTTCTGGCGCGGTGAGACGGGCGGCGGCCCCCGGGCGGCATGGCCCGCCGCGTCAGAGCCAGCCCGACGCGATCATTCCTGCGACCACCAACAGCAGGACGCCCGAAACAGCTTCGGCCGGGGCTTCCAACCGGCGTCGGCCCATGGCGCCGAGACGCAGCCCGGTCAACGCGAAGGCAACCGAGCAAAGCATGATGACAGTCGCCGTCAGCAGCACCGGCACCCCGCCAAGGCCGAGGCCGAATCCGACCACGAGATTGTCGATGCTGAGCCCCGCCGCCAGAGCGACGAGGCCGCGCCAGCTCGACAGCCAGCGGGCGAGTTTTTCCGCATCGGGCGACATCCGCGTCGAGACAAGAAGCGTCCAGAGTCCCAGTCCCGCGATCAGCAGGGGCCCGAGCCATTCGACCTGACTGGCGACACCCTCGGAGATACGCCGCCCGAGCGCGAGGCCCAGAAGCGGCACCGAGAACTCGAAAATCGCGAAGACCAGCACGATCCGCCAGCGCCGGTAGGACTGGCCGAGGGACCCGAGCGCGAGACTCGTGGCGAAGTTGTTCGATCCGACAACGATGCCGAGGATCAGCAACTCGAGTGCCACTGCGGCTCCTTCCTGCATCAAGACCCGGGGACGGTCCTAGCGCATCGGCGTTTCGGGCGCCACGGGGTGCGCGGTGCCGGTCCTGCCCTGCCGGTACAACAGGGGAGGCGCGCAATGGTTGCCGCTGCGACCGCCAAAGTCCGGTCTTTTTCCTCGTGTCGCCCGGTGTGCGGCCACTCGCACAGGCGGAACCAGACGCGACGCGGGTGCATGACGATGCGCCATGGCAGGGGCCGCATGGCGTTGCGGACAGTCGGGGACAGGCATGATCTGGCGTGGAGCGGAACATGACGGACGAGACACCGGATCGGACCGATGACGAGACGGGTGCGAGCGCGAGGCCCTCGGAGGAGGCCGGCGTGCCAGCGCTTCGGCCGGCGGCCGACGACAACGACAACGACGACGCGCCCCAGCGGTCGCGGCGACGCTGGCCATGGATCGCGGCGCTTCTGGTGATCCTCGCGGGGGCCGTGGCGCTGTACCTCGAGCCCTGGTCGGACGGACCGCTTCGGGTCACCGTCGAAACCGTCGAGAGGGGCCCCGTCACGCGGGTTCTGGCAGTCAACGGGCGCATGGCTGCGGTGCATTCCGTGGATATCCGCGCGCGGGTCGGCGGCATGCTGCGCGGCGTGCCCGTGGCCGAAGGCGACAGCGTCGAGGAGGGCGATATCCTTGCTTGGATCGACGCCGCCGGCCAGCGGGCGGTCGTGCGGCAGGCGGTGGCCGGGCTGGACGCGGCACTGGTGGCCGAGGCGCAGGCCCGCGACGCGCTGGACCGGGCCGAGGCCCTTGGCGAGACCATCCCGCGCACCGAACGCGAGGCGGCGGAACGGGCGCTGAGGACCGCCCGGCAAGAGGTCGAGCGCGCGACGGCACGGGTCGATCAGGCACAGGTGCAACTGGAACACCACACGGTGCGCGCGCCGATCTCGGGGACCGTGCTTGCGTTGAACGTGGAGCAGGGACAGACCATCGACCCGGCGACCCGGCTCATGACGCTGGCCGACCTTGGCGCGTTGATCGTCGAGGCGGATGTCGACGAGGCGTATGCCACCCAGATCCGCGAGGGGCAGGGGGCAACCCTGCAACTGTCGGGCGAGGCCGGGACGCGGGAAGGCCGGGTCAGCTTTGTCTCGCAGCGCGTGGATGCGGACACTGGCGGGCTGGCCGTGGAACTGTCCTTCGATCAGCCGTTGCGCGCGCCCGTCGGAATGACAGTGACCACGAACATCGTCGTCGAGCGGCACGAGGACGCGATCACCGTGCCTCGGGCGGCCATCGAGGACGGCGCGGTCTATGTCGTCGTCGATCGCGTCGCACTGCGCCGCCCCGTGACTGTGATCGACTGGCCCGCCGCGCGGCTGGTCGTGACCGACGGGCTCGACGTCGGCGACGTGCTGATCACGGATGCCGAGCCGGTCACCGAAGGCGAGGTTGTGCGGGTCGCGGAGGTCACGGCGCCCTGATGCTCTATGCGCTCAAGATTGCGACCCGCCACCTGTCCGCCGGCAAGGCGCAGACCGCGCTTCTGGTGATGGGGGTGGCGGTGGGGGTGTTCATCTTCATCTTCATGTCCGCGCTGATCGGCGGGTTGGCCGAGTTCATCGTGTCGCGCACGGTGGGCGATATCAGCCATGTCACGATCGAGGCAGAGGAGCCCGACCCGGCCGTCCTGATCACTGGCGACGGCCATGTGCTGGCGGTGATCGAACCCGCCGGGGACCGCAGCGCCGTCCTGTCGGAGGCCGAGACGGACGCGTTCCTGCCGCGGATCGAGTCCATACCGGGCATCGTTGCGGTATCGCCGCAGATCACCGGCGCGGGATTCCTCAAGCGGGGCGGACGGGTCGCGCAGGTCAGCGTCACGGGGCTGGAGCCGGGGCGCGAATCCGCGATCGTGAACCTGCGCGGCTACATGGTCGAAGGCTCCGAACGGCTGAGCTCGGGGGTGGTTGTGCTCGGCGAAACGCTGGCCGAGGAGCTGTCTCTTCGGCTTGGCCAGACGCTTCGGCTGGAGTCCTCGACCGGGGCGTCGGCTGTGCTGACGCTGGAGGGTATATTCGACACCGGCAACGGGATGATCGACGGCAGCAGCGTCTTCGTCAGCCTGGCCACCGCGCGCACGCTTTTCGCGCTGCCGCAGGGCGTGACGCGTATCGAGATGAAGCTTGCCGACGTCAACGCGGCAGATGCCATCGCCACGCGGATCGCCGCGCTGACCGGGCTCGACGCCGTGCCATGGACCGACGGGGCAGAGCAGTTGATGGAAGCGCTCGATGCGCAGGCGCAGACCGGATTCGTCCTGAAAACCTTCGCGCTCGTCACCATCGTGATCGGGGTGGCCTCGGCGCTTCTGCTGTCGACGTACCGCCGCCGCCCGGAGATCGGGATCATGCGGGCGATGGGCGCGGGGCGCGGTTTCGTGATCCTCGTCTTCGTGATGCAGGGGGCGCTTGTCGGCGTGCTGGGCGGGATATCCGGTGCCGCGCTGGGCTACGTCGCGCTGCTGCCGTTCCCTCCGCGCGAAGAGATCGAACCCGGCACCCTTCCGATCGACATCACCCAGGGGTCCTACGGGCTGGCCATCACGCTGACGGTGATCGCGGCGATCCTCGCCTCCATCCTGCCCGCGCGCTCGGCGGCACGGGTCGACCCGGTCAAGGCGATCGGGGCATGAGCACGCTTCTGCATGTCACGGACCTGCACAAGACCTTCGGCACGGGAGAGGCTGCGACCCGTGTTCTGCGGGGCCTGTCGCTGACGCTTGCCAAGGGCGAGATGACCGCACTTCTGGGGCCGTCCGGATCGGGCAAGAGCACGCTTCTGACGATCCTCGGCACGCTGATGAAGCCCTCGTCGGGGCGCTTCACCATGCTGGGGCAGGACCTCGCCGGCGCCGATGAGCGGGCGCTCACCGAGTTCCGCAACCGGCATATCGGCTTCGTCTTCCAGTTCCACAACCTGCTGCCCGATTTCAGCGCGCTGGAAAACGTGATCTTCCCGACCGCCGTCCGCGAGGGACACGAGAGCGTTCAGGCCCGCGACCGGGGGCGGGAGCTGCTGCTGCGGATGGGGTTGGAGGGCCGGGTCGATTTTCCCACCGGAAAGCTTTCGGGCGGCCAGAAGCAGCGCGTCGCGGTGGCGCGGGCCCTGATGAACCGGCCCGAACTGGTGCTGGCGGACGAACCGACCGGCAATCTCGACCGCGAGTCCGCGACGCAGGTGATGGACCTGATCGCCGAGATCAACCGGGAGGAGGGCACGGCCTTCCTGATCTCGACCCATGACGAGACGATCGCGGGCCAGTGCGGCAGGCAGATCAAGCTGCGGGACGGGAGGGTGACCGGCTGACGAGCCTTGCGCGTGCGACGGCAGCTGCGGCGGCGTGGCGGTGCCGGTCGAGGCCTTGCGAGTTGCCCGCGGATTCGGGTGTCAGCCGCCGGCGAACGCCGACACGGACCGCCATGCAAGGCCCGCCGCCGTCCATGTCAGGATGATAAGGACCAGCCAGTCGAAGACCCTTGGTTCGATGCGCCGCCCAAGCCGGTTCCCGATCCACAGGCCGGCCGCCACTGCCGGCAGGCCGACGATGCCGGTCAGCACCGTATCGGCCCGCAGGATGCCGGTCAGGCCCAGCATCGGGATTTGCACCGCCGCGAATGTCAGGAACATTAGACCGACCGACAGGATGAAGCGGTCCCGGGTCAATCCCTGTGCATGAAAGAAGGTGATGCCGATCGGCCCCGCGATCCCGGTGGAACCATGAAGCACGCCCGCTCCGAAGCCGACGGGCGCCGCGCTCTTTCGGGCGGCGCCCTGCACAAGCTTCAGGCCGGGATTGTAGAGCCTCAGCACGACATAGCCGATCAGCATTGCTGCCAGCCCAAGCTCGAGCCACGCCTCCGGCAGGGAGACGAGAATCAGGGTACCCAAGACCGTGCCAAATGCCCCGGCGACGAGATAGGGCAGCAGGATACCGCCGGGGCCGGGGGCTTGACGAAACTGCCAGACCTGCCACAGGTTCGCGAGGGCGACCGGAACGCTGACCATGGCAAGCGCGTTCGGCAGCCCGACGAGCAGCGTGAGCCCGGGGATCGCCACCATCGGCAGGCCGACCCCCAGCAGCCCCTTCACGAGTCCTCCGGCCATGAACAGCAGAAATGCTATCAGCACGGTGCCGACCGTTATCATGCCCGCGCACCTAACGTAAAAATGGTACAATTCGCAGATTCAAGTGATACAATGCTGCGATTGCGCTGAGGAAAATGCATTTTTGTCATATACATGCGATCAGATGCCCGGAACACTTTCTGCGATTGCGAGATAATTGAACCAATATATTCCCCAGATGCAGCATATTGCATCAAATAAATTTGACAATCATGCAGTCCATTGTCACAGATGCTGACGTAGGCGAGGGTTTGCGTTGGCAAGTGCGCCGGCATCAAGGCGTACCGCGCAGGCCCTTCCGTATCAGGGGAGGATACAATGCAGTTCATCAAAATCGCTTCAGCCGTGGCCATCGCTGGCCTGTCGCTGTCGCCCGCAATGGCGCAGGATACGCTGACCGAGGTCTCGATCGTCGTGTTCGGCCCGCCATCGCTTGGCGCGTTCCTGCCGCCGGTCATCGAGGCGCGCGGATTCGACGAGGCCCACGGCCTCGACATCACCTTCGAGGCACGCACGCCCGACGCGTATGCCACCCAGTTCAATTCCGGCGAGTTCCAGGTCGGCGGCAGCGCCGCCTTGCTGACGGTCGGTCTTGCCGAGGCGCGCGGCGTCGAGGCGGAGTACCTCTTCAACGTGTTCGATTATTTCGGCGCCGTCGTCACGACGCGGGACGATGTCCAGACGCTTGCCGACCTCGAGGGCAGGGATCTGGCGGCCGCCACCGGAACCACGAACTACCAGATGTTCCGCTGGCTCGCGCAGCAGCAGGGCGTCGACCTGAGCGGTGTCAGCGCGATCAACACTGCGCCTCCGGGCCTCGTGGGCTATGCCATGGCCGACCGCGCCGCGGCCGTCCAGCTGTGGGAGCCGGCCCTGACGTCTCTGAGCGCGCAGAACGCCGACATACGGACTTTGGACCTGAACATCGAGGCCGCGTGGCAGGAATTCGCGGGCTCCTCGAACATCCCCTATCTGGGCGTCGCCGCCCATAGCGACTGGGTGGCCGAGAACCCGGACGCCGTCGCCGCGCTTCATGCAGCCTACAGCGATGCGGCCGACTGGGTCCTCGCCAACCCCGCGGAAGCGGCGGCAATCATCGCCGGCGACGGTACCGATGCGGTGCGGGAAAACTACACCAACCTGATCGCGGACAACGCGCGTCTCGGGCTGAACGTGGTCTGGGCCGGTGAGGTGGCGGACGAGATCCGCAGCGTCTACGCGGTGGGCGTCGATCTGGGATACCTGCCGGCCATGCCGACGGATGCCACGATCCACAGCGGACACGGCCAGCAATGACCGAGATCAGCCCGGAACGGCAGGTGACTGCCGGCCGTGTTTTCGACGCGGGGCGGCAGGCCTTCTGGTTTGCCGCCCCCTTCGTCCTGATCGCGCTGGCGTGGCAGGTGGCCTCGGCGTTCTTTCCGCCGTTCCTGTTTCCGTCGTTGGTCGACGTCTTCGCGCGTGTCCTGGACATCCTCACCACGTGGTCGCAGTTCTCCAGCGTGCTGGCGACCGCCTTGCGGATCCTCGGCGGTCTGGCCGGGGCCTTCGTGCTGGGCGCGATCCTCGGTCTGACGATCTACAATTTCCGCATCGCCGATCGCCTGCTCACCCCGACACTGATCTTTTTCCAGGGCATCCCGGCGCTGTCCTGGGTGGTGTTCGCGATCATCTGGTTTCACGGCGTCGAATTCCGCATCCTCTTCATCATGATCATGACGACGCTGCCGGCCTTCACGTTCCAGGTCGTGGGCGCATTGCGGGGGATGAACAAGGACCTGGCGGAAATGGTGATGAGTTTCCGCCCCACGCGGAAGAAATACTTCACCGCGATGGTCCTGCCCTCGGTTCTTCCGGAAATCGTGACCGCGTGGAAGGTGAACCTCGGCAACGCAAGCCGCGTGGTCGTCGTGGCGGAACTCGTCGGGTCGTCGGGCGGCGTCGGCTTCGAGCTGTTGCAGCAGCAGCAGCTCTTCGACATGGCCGGCGCGCTCGCCTGGACGCTGCAGCTCGTGTTCTTCGTGCTGCTGTTCCAGTGGATCCTGTCGCAGTTCGAGCGGATGGCATTCCGCTATCGTGCCGTTTCGGAGCGCAGCTCATGACATTGGCGAAAAAAACCATGACCGGGCCGCAGGCCGGCTCGACCGTTCGTGAGAACGAGGTCGAAATCCGCTTCACAGACGTCTCCAAGACCTTCGGCGATCTGATCGCTGTCCAGGATCTGAATCTCGATATCGGCAAGGGGGAACTGGTCGCATTGCTGGGCAAGACCGGCTGCGGAAAATCGACCATGTTCAACATGATATCCGGCCTCATGGCGCCCAGCAGCGGCGAGGTGCGGGTGATGGGCCACAGCCCGTTCCGCGACTTCGACTGGTTCCGTGGCAAGATGGCCATCGTGTTCCAGAACGACCGGTTGCTGCCATGGCGCACGGCGGTCGACAATGTCGAGCTCGGGCTGGAGATGATGGGCCTGGCCAAGAGCGAACGACGCGAACGGGCGATGCACTGGCTGGAAAAGCTGGGCCTGAAGGGTCACGAGAACGACTACCCCCACGCGCTGTCCGGCGGCATGCGCCAGCGCGTGTCGATCTCGCGCGCGTTCGCCACGGATGCGGAGCTTCTGCTGTGCGACGAGCCGTTCTCGGCGCTGGACGAAATGACGTCGATGCGGCTGCGCAGCGAGTTTGCCAGCCTCGTCCGGGAGAACCGGAAGACGGCCGTTTTCATCACCCATTCGATCGACGAGGCGTTCGATATCGGCGACCGGATCGTCGTGTTGAAACGCCCCGCCGAGATCGCGCTCGACCTCGACATGACGGGCGGCGTGGATCAGGGGGAAAGGGATCGCATCCGGTCAACGATCCACCAGACGCTGTCGGTCTGACGATGGCGGCCGGTCGTGGCGGCCGGTGGTGGCGGCGGCGTCCGGCGACGCGGAGCAGGCGGGCATAAGATCGCCGAAGGGCAATGAATACACACGGAGTATCATAATGTACAATTTCAGTTTGTTGCGTACTTCTTGAGTATGCTGTAAGCATTGATGCAGACATCTTCCATCAGAACGAACGGTGCCCCGATGACGACTGAATCCATGAAAGACGTGACGATTATTGGCGGCGGGATCGGTGGGCTGACGCTTGCGCTTTTCCTGCACCAGAACGACATCTCCTGCCGCGTCTACGAGGCGGTTCCCCAGATCAAGGCGATCGGCGCGGGGATCAACCTGCTGCCCCACGCGGTGAAGGAACTCGACAGCCTGGGGCTGCTCGAAGGGCTCGACCGGGTCGGCATCCGGACCAAGGACGCCTCCTACTTCAACCAGCACGGCCAGCATATCTATACCGAGGCCGCCGGCATCGACGCGGGCTATCAGTGGCCGCAATTCTCGATCCACCGGGGTGACCTGCACGAGGTGCTTCTCGACGCGGTGATCGAGCGTCTCGGGCCGGAATCGGTCGTCACCGGCTACCGCTGCACCGGCGTCGAGCAGGACGACGACACCGTGACCGCGAATTTCGTGGATCGCGACGGCAACGGGCTCCCCTCGGTCACCTCCAGGATCGCCGTGGGCGCGGATGGCATCAAGTCGGTCATCCGCAAGCAGTTCTACCCCGACGAGGGTGAGCCGCGCTATTCGGGCTACACGATCTGGCGCGGCGTGCTGCCCTACAAGCCCTTCCTCAGTGGCGCGAACACGATCCGCGCGGGCTGGATGCCGGTGGGCAAGATCATGGTCTACCCGATCCGCAACAACATCGACGAAGAGGGCAACCAGCTGATGAACTGGGTCGTGACGCAGGAGCGTCCGCGTCCCAAGGTGCTCGACTGGAACAAGCCCGCGAAGATCGAGGATTTCTTCGAGCCCTTCCGCGACTGGCATTTCGACTGGCTCGACATCCCCGACATGCTCCAGAAGACCGAGCGCCCGCTGATCTTCCCGATGGTCGACCGCGATCCGCTGCCGACCTGGACCCGTGGGCGCGCGACGCTTCTGGGCGATGCCGCGCATCCGATGTACCCGCGCGGCTCCAACGGCGCGGGCCAGTCGATCATCGACGCGCGCGTCATGACCCAACGGTTCTGCGAGATGGGCGTCGGCCCCGAAGCACTGCAGGCCTATGACGTGGAGCGCGTGAAGAAGACCGGGGAAGTGGTTCTGATGAACAGGAAAAATCCCCCCGATGCGATCCTGCGCGAAGTCTATGAGCGCACCGGCGGCAAGCGGTTCGAGAATATCGACGACGTCATCTCGCAAGACGAGATGGACGAGATCGTGAACCGTTACCGCCGTGTCGCGGGCTTCCACCAGCAGCAGCTTGCGGCGGAGTGATCATGACGTTGCCGGACATGAAACTGCCGGGGACGGTCGTCCCCCCGGTCACGCCGTTCACTGACGACCTCAAGGTGGATTACGACAAGCTCGCGGGCATCGTCGATTACGTGGTGGAAGACTGCGGCGCGTCCATGGTGGTCGCCGCGGGTGTCGAGGCGCAGGAATACCAGTATCTCGATTTCGAGGCCCGCAAGGAACTCATGGCCAAGACCATCGAGATGGTGGACGGGCGGGCGCCGGTGGCGGCGGGCATTTCGCACCCGTCCTTCCGCACGGCCATCGAGCTTGCCCATTTCGCCGAGACGTCGGGCGCGTCGGTCGTCCAGTTGCTCGCGCCCAACCGGCCCACCGGCGGGCACGCGAAACTGTCCGAGCACGTCGCGTATTACGAGGCCGTGCTGCGCGAGACGGGGCTGCCGATGATGCTCTACCTCAACGCGGGGCCGGGCGCGGACGTGTCCTTGCCCGCGACGGTGGAACTCGCCAGTCTCGACGGTATCGCCTATGTGAAGGAAAGCTCCCGCGACCTGGCGCGCGTCTCGCGCCTCGTCGAGGAAATCGAGCATGCGGGCCATGCCCACTACTTCACCACGATGCAGATGTATCTCGCGACCCTGTCGCTCGGCGGGTCCGGCGTCACGCTTCCGGCGCCTGCGGCCCTCGTCGCGCGCAAGATCACCGATGCCTTCGTGGCCGGCGACATCGCCGAGGCGCAGCGTCTGCAGCGCCAGTTCACGGTCTGGCCCGCACGCTGGATGCCGTTCGGGCTTGCGGCGGTGATGAAGGCGTCACTGAACTATCTCGGTGTGCCCGCGGGCGCGCCCTATCCACCATACGAACCGGTCTCTGGCGAGGCGTTGCAGAGCCTGCACGACCATCTCGTCACCACGGACATGGTGCAGAACAGGACCAGCGAGCAAAAGGAGGACACGCATGCTGACGGTCGCGAGGTTGTCGATAGCTGAGGCCAAGGTGCTGATTGAGGGCGCCGTCAAGAAATCGGACGAGATGGGCATCCCGATGTGCATCGCCGTCTGCGATGAAGCGGGGCATCTGATCACCTTCGATCGCATGGACGGGGGCAAGATTTCCTCGATCTCGATCGCGATGGACAAGGCGTTCACGGCGGCCACGGCGCGCAAGCCGACCCAGGTCTACGGACAGCTGTGTCAGCCCGGTCAGCCCACCTTCGGCATCCACATCACCAATGGCGGCCACTTCTCGATCATCGGCGGCGGCATGCCCGTCACCGTGAACGGCGAGATCGTGGGCGGCATCGGCATCAGCTCGGGCACCGCCGGCGAGGATGTCGAGGTGGCCGAGGCCGCGCTGGCCCATTTCCACGCCGAGACGGGCCTCACGGCATGATCGGCAAGACGATCCTGTTCTCGGAAATGCGGCCCGCGCCCGAGTGGGAGGACCGCTTCAACACATGGTATCATGAGGATCATATTCCGGTCCGAATGGTGATGGACGGATGGGAAGGCGCTCAGCGCTACACGGCAGACGAGGACGAGGATTACCTCGTGATCTACGACCTCACCTCGACCGATGCCCTGAAGACCCCTGAATACGAAGAGTTGAAGAAAGACCCGAGCGACGAGACCAAGTGGATGCTCGCCAACGTGTCGAACTTCACGCGCTTCATCGGGACGGAGCTTGGCCGCGAGGGCGATCTGGACGCCGCGATCACCGCCCCGTTGGTCTTCGTCAGCCTGTTCGACGTGCCGGCGGAAGACGAGGCGGAGTTCGACCAGTGGATGACCGAGGACCACGCGCCGCTTCTGATGGGGTGCGATGACTGGCTGGCGATCCGGCGTTTCGCGCTGCCGGTGGCGGAGCCGGTGCGCTATACGCGTCTGACGATCCACTACCTCGCCTCGCGGGAGGCGTTGTCGTCACCGGAACGGGCGGCCGCCCGGTCGACCGAGTTCCGGGACCGCATGACGCGCCATGCGTGGTTCGGGCAAGGGCGCTACCGCCTGTTCGAAGCCTTCGGCGGACGATACAATTCGGTGCAAGGCGCGGCCTGAGCCTGGTCGGGACTTCGGCCCACCCATTCGCGTGAGGCGCCCGTCATGGGCGCCCACGCACATAAACGGTCTTGTGGCGAAAACGGCCATAATTGACTGTTTTCATACTTCTGGCATATGTATCCGCAACAACATCCCGCGCGCCACGCGGCCACGCCGGAGGAAGATCGTCCATGGAGCTTCGCCATCTGCGTTATTTCGTGGCCGTCGCCGAGGAAGAGCACATTACCCGTGCCGCGGCGCGGCTGGGGATGAAACAGCCGCCGCTCAGCCAGCAAATCAAGCAGCTCGAGCATGAAATCGGCGTCGAGCTGTTCGACCGTCGGCCCAAGCGGATCACGCTGAACGCGGCGGGCAAGGTCTTTCTGTCCGACGCAAGGCGCATCCTCGCCTCGGCCGAGGACGCAGTCGAGCGTGTGCGCAAGTTCGATCTCGGGCAGGAGGGGACGCTTCTGATCGGAATGACCAGTTCTGCCTCGGTGCATCCGATCTGCATCTCGGTGATCGAGGAGTTTCGCATGGCCCAGCCGCTCGTCTCGCTGCAGATCGAGGAAGGCGCGAACCATGACCTCCTCCGGCTGCTGGAGGAGGAACGGCTGGATTTCGCCTTCGTGCGGTCCGAGGTGGACCGCTATCCGCTCGTGACCCGCCAAACGCTCGCCAAGGAGCCGATGGTGGTCGCCATCCCGGGCAAGCACCCGCTGGCCCACGGTGCGCCCGAGCCCCTGCGCCTGGCCGACCTCGCCACACTCGACTGGGTGATGTACCGGCAAAGCAACGGCGCGGGCATTTACGACACGCTGATCGAGGCCTGCGCGGCGCGTGGGTTCCGTCCCCGTGTCGTGGGAACGACCGAGCGCGTGATCTCGGCGATCAACATGGTGGCGACGGGGTTCGGGATCACGGTGGTTCCGCGCACGGCGGAGGCTTTCCGCCTGCCCAACGTCGTCTATCGCGCGCTGGCGGAGGACGACGATCTCACGGTTCCGCTGAACGTTGCCTTCCACCGGCATGTGACCAGCGTGCTGAGACGGCGGTTTCTCAGCGTGTGCGACAGGAACTCCGACGCCGGCAGGTCTGGCACGGGGACCGATTAGAGAACCGTCGCCGCAGCTTGTCGCTGTGCTTCCAGCATCGCGGCGCGGCGCACGAAGACGCGGGCGCGGTCGGGATCGGATGCGATGGCGCGCAGCTGGCGGAAATTTTCCTGACGGGCGGCTTGGTCGCGGGATTCCAGCCGTTTCTTGTTCTCGATGGTCTGGCGCTGCACGAAATCCGTGGCGATCGTGCGGCGTTGCTTGTCGTAAAGGTCGAGCAGTTCCTCGCCTTCGCCCGCGCAGACGCGCCCCAGTTTCTCGGCCAGGTTCACGCCATCCTGTATCCCCCCGTTCAGGCCCATCCCGCCGATGGGGTTGTTGGCGTGCGAGGCGTCGCCGGCCAGAAGCACGCGGCCCTTGCGAAAGGTCTCGGCGACGCGCTGGTGCACGGTGTAGAGCTTGCGGTGCACGATCTCGTAGGGGTCGGGCTTGGGAAAGAACTTCTGCATCTTGCCCTGCACGGCCTCGTCCGAAAGAAGCTCGGCCTCGCCCTTCTCGGGGTCGACGGGCAGCACGATGCGCCACAGGCCCGGCGGGCCGTCATGCGCGACCTTGAAGCAGTTGGCCCATTCCTCGGGGTCCGACAGGTAGTTGCGGTAAGAGAACCCCCGGTGTTTTTCGAAGTCGAAAGGCGTGGTCAGGACCATGAACTGTTCGGGGAAGGTGAAGCCCTTGAAGGCGATCCCGGCGGCCTTGCGCACGGTGCTGCGCCCGCCGTCCGAACCCACCAGCCACGACACGCGGTGCCGTTCCTCGGCAGCGCCCGCGTGAACGGTGACATCGACGCCGGTCTCGTCCTGCGTGAAGCCCGTGACCTCCGCGCCGAGGCGCAGGGTGGCCAGCGGTTCCTCGGCCAGACGCGCCAGCGCGATCCGCGAGATCTTGAACTGCTCGCACTGGACGACATAGGGAAACGCGGTCTCATCGACGAGAACGCCATGGTCGAACTCGGCGATCAGCTCGCCCGAGGCGCGGTCCCAGTGCTGGAACGTGGGACAGACGAGGCCTGCCTTGCGCACGTCCTCCTCCATCCCGTAGCCGGCCAGCAGCTCCAGCGTCGCGGGATGCACGGTCGCCGCGCGCGGGTCGTCTTGCAGGTCCGGGTACCGCTCGAAGATGGTGACGGGCACGCCCGCCCGGGCAAGACCCAGACCCGTGATCAGGCCCACCGGCCCGCCGCCCGCGATGATGACAGTATCCTTCGTCATGCGCTTTTTCCCCTTCTGACCCGCGGTTGCATGGCGGACTATTCGAACATCTGGACCAGTGTGCTCCGGGCGACGTTGACCGGTCGCGTGGTGGCCGGCGTGTTGCGGCTTCGGCCGACGAAGCGCGGCACGCCGGCGGTGAGGACGGCGCCCACGGCGGCCGGATCGCCATTGGCGATGGCCGACAGCGCGGTGTCCCTGCTGCCGCCCAAGGGCGCGTCGAGGATGGCGATATCGGCGTCGCGCCCTTCCGCGAGGATGCCCGACGACAGTCCGTAGACGCGCGCGTTGTTGCCCGTCGCCGCGGCGATGGCCAGTTCCGGCGCCAGCCCGCCCAGCGCCGACAGATGCGTGATCGTGTACATCATGCCCAACGGCATGATGCCGCTGCCCGTCGGCGTGTCGGTCGCGATCAGCACGCGGTCGAAGGCATCGAGCGCAAGCGCGCGGTCGAGGCACAGCAGTGCCGTGCGCAGGTTGCCTGCCGTGCAGATCTGCAGAGCGGCGTCGCTTTCGCGGATCACCCTCTCGAAATCGGCGTCCGGCATGGCCACGGGACCGCCATTGACGTGGAACGAGACGTCGGGCGCCACCCCGATGACATGCTCACCCCAGATCGGCGAGGATCCGGGGATCGAGGCGCCGCCGGTGTGCATGGTGGTCACGAGGCCCTGCGCCTTGGCCATGGCGATATAGGGCGCGTAGTCCATCGGGTCGGCGAAGGCGCCGAAACCGGCCTTCGCCAGCCAGACGCCCTCGGCGGCCATCTCGGCGAAATCGCTTTCCTGCAGGCCCGGCTCGAGGATTACGGAGCCCGCGAAAACCCGCATCCCGCCCGGCCGGTAGTCGCGGAAACAACGCTGCGCCGCGATGGCCAGCGCCTTGACGCCTGCGGGGTCCGAGGGGCGCCCGGGCGTGTGGACCTCCGAGGCGCTAATCGCCGTGGTCGTGCCGCCATGCAGGTAGCTTTCGAGAAAGCCCACCGTCTTCTGCCGGGGCGTGTAGTCGCCGAAGGTGATGTGCACATGGCTGTCGATGAAGCCGGGCGCCGCCGTCGCGCCACCGGCATCGATCACCACGTCGGCGGTGTCGATATCGAGATCGCCCGCCGTACCGATGGCGGATATCCGGCCAGCTTCGCACAGGATCGCGTCGCCCTCGGCAAAGGGCGCGCGCCAGTCGCCGCTGACGATGGTCTCTAGGTTGATGATCGCGGTCTTCATCGGTGCAGACCCTTTCAGCGAAGCCCGTCGACGCCTTCGATCTCGCCTGCGGCGATGCCGCCCACGCGCGCGTTCAGACGGCCGCGATTGGCGTAGACGCAGATGATCGCGATCTCGTCGGGCAGGGGGGCGTCGGACAGGAACACCTCCATCCCGTCGTAATGGGACCGCACGTAAAGCGCGTCCTTGTGCGCCAGCGGGATCTGCACGACATCGCCCGGCGCGCCGCGCTTGGTGTAGGACGAGATCCACGCGATGCCGCCGCCGATCGCCTCGCGCATGACGTTGCCATAGACCGTGGTCAGCATGGCGACCGCATGTTCCTGCTCACCGCCGAGGCCGACGACGCCGCCCTTGCCGTAGCTGACGGCTTCATACGGCGCCATGGCTTCGACGGCGCGGGCGGTGATTTCGCGGCCCACGGCGGCGCTGGCGTCGGTCAGGTCCGACAGGTCCTCGCGATAGGGCTGCCCGGCGAAGGGGTTCTTCACCACCGCCACCACGGCGACCTTGCGCAGGGGCGTGTCGGCGTCCCGGCCGGCCTCGGACTGGATGTCCTCGATCTGGGTGAAGATCTTCCTGATCTGCATGTCGGTGGTCCTCCGCGAATTCCGTTCTGCCGAAGTCGGCCCTTCAGCGCTCCTGGCCGCCATTGACCTCGGCCTCGGCCCGATCGCGCAGGGCGTTGCGGTTGATCTTGTTGGTCGAGGCCAGCGGCAGCTTTTCCATGAACCAGACACGGCGCGGATGCTGATAGGCGGGTGCGTTGTCCAGCACGTGGGTCTTGAGTGCCTGTTCATCGAGCGTCGATCCCGCGCGGCGCACGACGAAGGCCACGGGCTTGGTGCCCTTGATGGCGTCGGCGACCGGAACGACACAGGCCTGCATCACCTCGGGGTGGCTTTCGATCACATGCTCGACCTCGCCGGGAAAGATGTTCTCGGCGCCCGAGACGAACATGTCGTCATCGCGGCCGAGAAAGAAGTAGAACCCGTTCTCGTCACGCCGGAACACGTCACCGGTGCTGTAGAACCCGTCCTCGGTGATCGGCGATTTCACGTCGGGCCTGTTGTGGTAACCGGTCATGACGGCGGGGCTTCTGAGTTCCAGAACACCGCGTTCCGGCGCCTCGGGGCCGCGCAGACGCACCACGACCGCCGCGTGGGGGTAGCCCACCGACCCGGTCGGCGGCGCCAGACCGTCGGGATGCGCGTCGAAGACAAGAGGGCCGCCCTCCGTCGTGCCGTAGGCGTTGATGACGCGGGCATTGGGCCAGAGGTCGCTGATCTGGGTGGCGAGCGCGTCGTTGACCGGCGCCGACCCCATCCGCACGGTGCCGACCGAGGACAGGTCGCCCTGCGCCAGCGCCTCCTTTTCCTGGAGCATCATCGCGATCATCGGCGGCACGGCGGTCAGCCACGTCACCCCGAAGGTGCCGATCGCGTCGATGAAGGCCGTGGCCTCGAATTGCGGCAGCAGCACGCATTCGCCGCCGCCGGCGCAGACCAGCAGCGAAAGCGCCAGCGCGTTCATGTGGTAGAGCGGCGCCGCGATCAGCACCCGCTCGCCCTTCATCGGCGTCTGGATCATCCGCATCTCGGCGGTCCAGCGATGCGAATTGTGGGACAGGAGCACGCCCTTGGGGCGCCCGGTCGACCCGGAGGTGAACATCATGAACCCGGTCTCTGTCTCGGCGGGTGTGACGGGCGTGAAGGGGCCGGGGTCGAGAAGGGCCTCGAACCCATCGGGCCCCGCGTCGTCGAACCCCGCGAAGTCCACGCCCGGCAGTGCCGCGCGGTCAAGCTCGGTCTCGCGCGCGGCATCGAACAGGACCAGCCGCGCGCCGGAATCGGCGACCACCTGTGTCGCGGTGGCGCGCGGCAGCTTCTGGTTGACCGGGGCGGGCACGATCCCGGCCCGCATCGCGCCCATGAAGGCGGCCACGTAGTCGACGCGGTTCGCCGAAAGGATGGCGATGCGTTCGCCCCGCGCCATGCCACGGGCAAGCAGACCGCGCGCGACGGCATCGCAACGCGCATCGAACTCCGACAGCGTGGTGATCCGTGGCGTGGGTCCCGCGGCGGGCTCGATGAACAGCGGCCGGTCGGGATCGCCCGTCCGGTCGAGGAAGTCTCCGAGGTTGATGGACCCGGTCATGCGCCGGCCCTGCACTGCAGCGTCGTTTCAAGATCCGGCAGGTCGAGCGCGACGTGACCCGGTGCCGTCGTGGTGGCCGCGATCCCCGCCGCGGCCGCCCGGTCAAGCAACCCGTCGAGCGTGTCGAAGACGATCCCCGTGGCGCGCATGCGGTCCCGGGGGCCGTCATGGACATGGATCTCGCAATCCTCCAGCACGACGCGAAGCGGCGAGGGACCGGCCTCGGCACCGCCCTTGATCGCGCCCTCGAAGGCCGTGGCGAAACGCTCCGCCGTCGCCCGGGCGTCCGGGCTTTCGACCTCGATCCGCTCGATGGCGCGAAACCCGTTGGGATGGTCCAGCCATTCGGGGCGCCAGACAAGCTCCGGTGTCAGGTGATGGCAAAAATAGATGCGCCCGCCGCCGAAGAAATCGGGTTTCAGCCGCACGGTGCGGAAGGACGCCTCGTGCTCCTGCCCGTCGATCGTCACCGGGCGGGAGAAATCCATCGGCGGCAGCGGGTCGAACCCCGCCGCGGCCAACCGTTCAAATGTCGCGTCGGCGTCCGAGGTCTTGAGTACGATCCCGTTCAGGCCGCGCGGGCTGTCGAGCACCTCCTGCCGTTGGCGCCCCTCTGGGGGGACGCCAACGATTTCCAGGTATGCGCCCGGGGTCATCATCAGGTGATTGACCGATCCCAGCGTGTGGTAGCCACGCGGGGTCAGCAGAAAGCCGAGGGCGGAGAACAGCGCCTCGGCCGCGTCTGTATCGCGCAGGGCGTTGATGACGACATGGTCGAGGGCTGCCATCGCGTCTCCCTCAGGCCTTGGGCATGGCGTAGACGCCGCGCCCGCTGGCCAGAAGCCGTCCCTCGTCGTCGAAGATCTCGGCTTCGCAAACCGCGAGCGCCTTGCCCGCCTTCACCACACGGCCCTTGCAGGTCAGGTCGTGCTGCATCGCGGGGCGGTGGTAGTCGACGCGCATGTCGACCGTGGGCACACCGCGCCCGGTCTTCGACACCAGCGCCCAGTCCGCCGTCAGGTCGACCAGCGTGGCGAGGATGCCGCCATGGGTGTAGCCCGCATCGGCGTTCACCACCCATTCGGGGCGCCATGTGGCGGTGATGGTGATCGTGCCGTCGCCCACCTCCGGCACCTTGAGGCCGAGCCACTGGTGGAACGGGCCGCGCAGCAGCTTCGCCTCGACTTCGGCGGGGGTCATCGTTGTGTCCGACATGTCTTTTCCTCCTTCAGGGTGTGACCACGACCTTGCCCATGACCTCGCGGTCACGGATCAGGCGAAGGCCTTCGGCGGCCCCTTCCAGCGGAACGACCTTGTCGACCACGGGCTTGAGCGTGCCCTCCTGGATCATGTCCATCAGGGCCGAGAGGTTGTCGTCGTAGAAGCTGTTCGAGCCAATGATCTTGAGCTCGAAGCTCCAGATATAGCGCAGGTCCTCCTGCGGGTCATGGCCGGCGGTCGCGCCGCAGGTCAGGATCGAGCCGCCGCGCTTGACGCATTTGAGCGAGGGCACCCAGGTGTCGCCGCCGGTGAAGTTGATCAGGACATCCACGCCGCCCTCGTAGTTGCGGCGCTGCGGCTTGCCGAACTGGGCGATCGCCCATTTCGAGAAGTTCTCCTCGCGGTAGTTCACCACGTGGTCTGCGCCGAGTTCCTTCAGGCGGTCCAGCTTGTCCTGGCTGCCGGCGCAGGCGATGACCTCGCAGCCCATCTCCTTGGCGAGCATGACGCAGCCGGTGCCGACGCCGCCCGAGGCGCCGAGGATCAGGACCTTGTCGCCCTTCTTGATGGTCTTGTGGGTCACCAGCATCCGGTGCGCGGTGCCGTAGGCCACCGGCAGCGAGGCCGCGTCGACGTAGCTGACGTCCGATGGCATGCGGATGAGCTGACCGGCGGAGACGACGCAGTATTCGGCCATGCCGCCATCGAGCATCTCGCCCATCAGGCCGACGCCGGGGCAGAGCGGATTGACCAGCACGCGGTCGCCCGTCGACCAGCCTTCGACGCCGTCGCCGATCTCGACGATCTCGCCCGCCATGTCGAGGCCGATGATGACCGGCATGGGCACCTTGATGCCCGGCATGCCCTTCACCGTGAACACGTCATGGTAGTTGAACGAGGATGCACCGACCCGGATGACCACGTGGCCGGGTTTCACCTCGGGACGCGGATAATCGGGCACGACGTTCAACTGGTCGAGATCGCCGTGCTCGCGCAGGACAAGTGCCTTCATAGTCTTGGACATGGTCTCTCTTTTCGTTTCTGGTTTCGTTTCGTGAAAATGCCCCGTCCTGCCGGACGGGCAAGGCGAGTGGCGGGCAGGGCGGGTGGCGGGCAGGGGCTCATGGTGGCCTGTGGCTCCCGCTCCTGCCCTTGAGCAGGGGCATCCCCGCCGCGACCGGGGCCGCGAATGACCCGTCTTGCCTGTCAGGCCCGCCCGTTTCTCCGAGTGATTTGCTGCGCGTGATCACCGTGACTCTCTTCGCATGCAGGCCGTCATGCCGCCGCGCCCGTGCCGCCGGGGACGGTGCGCCGTCCTTTCGCCCCAGGCCCGGACGTATCTTTCCTTGCCCCGGCTTTCATGCGGCGTCCACCTGTTTCGGGCGGAAGATCGCGCAGGCCGGATCGACCTCGTAAGAGGTCAGCAGCGAGGGTGCGCGCTCCGCCACGTCAAGGACCGCGTCAATGGCACGGCCGGCTTCCTCGTCGGTCAGCAGATAGGACAGGTTCATACGCACGAAGCCGGGCTTTTCGTTCTCGTGCCCCGACAGGATCGCGCCGCGCATACGCTCGGAGGCCTCGGGGCCGATGCCGAGAAGCTCGTGGACATAGGGCCCGGCGCAGGCGCAGCCGCCACGCACCTGCACGCCGTGAAGATCGCTCAGCAGTCGCGTGACGAACTGGTGGTGGACCAGATCGCCGTCGCCGTCGCGGATGCGGAAGGCCAGGATCGGCAGGCTGTCGCCCCCGGGGGTCCCCAGAAGCTCGATCCGCGGCTCGGCCGAGAAGGCCGCGAGCGCCCGGTCGCGCAGCACCGCGCCGCGCGCCGCGATGCGGTCGAGCCCCGCAGCCTCCTTGATCACGAAGGCCAGCGCGGTGCGGATGTCCCCGATCACGTTGGGCGTGCCCGCTTCCTCACGCGCCTCGAGGCAGTCGCTGTAGTCATGCCCGTCGGGCGACACGAATTTCACCGTGCCGCCGCCCGGCAGGCTGGGCCGCTGCGTCACCACCGCGTCGCGGCGCACGATCAACACGCCGGAACTTGCCGGGCCGCCCACGAATTTGTGCGGCGACAGCACGATGGCGTCGATCTCGGCGCCTTCGGCCGGGGTCATCGCGATGGGCATGTAGGGACCGCCGGCGGCATAGTCCCAGACGGACCTCGCCCCGGCCGCGCGCAGCCTCCGCGTCACCGCGGCGACATCGGTGCGCGCGCCGGTGACATTCGACGCGGCCGAGAAGGCGCCGATCACCAGCCGCCCGGCGGCACCTGCGAGCGCCGCGTCCAGCGCGGCAAGGTCGGGACCGCCCTGAGCGGCTTCGGGCAGTTGCCGCACCTCCGCGCCGCTCTCGCGCCAGGGCAGGATGTTGGAATGATGCTCATACGGCCCGATCAGCACGAGCGGACGCTCCCCGCGCGCCGTGGCAGCCGCGATGCCGAAAAGATGCACGAGGCGATTGATCCCCGCCGTCGCGCCCGAGCCGGAGAAGATCACCGCATGCTCGGGTCCCGCGCCGCAGGACCGCGCCACGATCTGCCGCGCTGCGCGGCGCATCGCCGTCATCCGCGCGCCGCAATGGGACGCCTCGGTATGGCTGTTGGCGTACCAGGGCAGCACCTCCTCGAGGACGAATCGTTCTACCTGCATCAGCGCGCGCCCAGAGGCGGTGTAGTCGCAATAGAGGACGGGTTTGGGCCCGAACGGCCCCGGTAGCCGCGCGTCCTTGCCGATCAGCCCGTCACGCAACGTCTCAAGGGCGTTCGGCCCCCCAAGGGAAGTCTGAAACCGCTCGAAAAGCGTGATTGGGGACGAATCAAACATTGCCGCACCTTTCCTTGCCGTGTAGAACGTTAACACTGTCTTGGTGTGGAATCATCATACAATTACCCCGCAAAAGGTCGAAATGCGCAAGGGATGTTATGAGGAACGGTTTCGAAATAGATCAAATTGACCGTCGGCTTCTTCTTGCGATCGAGCAGGACGCCGGACTGTCGCAGCGAGAACTCGCGGAGCAGGTCGACCTGTCCCTGAACGCCTGCTGGCGGCGGCTGAAGCGTCTGCAGGAGGTCGGCGTGATCCAGGGATCGCGCTCGGTGCTGAACCGCGAGGCGCTCGGCCTGGACCTCACGGTGTTCATGATGATCAAGACCCACCATCACTCGGGGGAATGGTCGCGCGATTTCCGCCGCCATGTCGAGTCGATCCCCGAGGTGACGGAGTTCCACCGCATCGGGGGAGACTGGGACTATCTCATCCGCGTCGTCACGACGAGCATGTCGGGATACGACAAGGTCTACATCCGTCTGATCGAGCATTTCGATCTCGCGACGGTGACGGGGTATTTCTCGATGGAAACGATATTCGAGGGGCGGCCGCTCATGGCGCGACTGACCCAGTGAACGATCCGCGCCGTGTGCATGCGCGGTGCGGCAGGCAACCGGAAACCGGACGGGGAGAGCTATGAAGGACGAACGACAGCAGCAGGACGGCGAAACGTTCCGCGACTTTCTGGACAGGCTCCGCGAGGCCGGTGAGATGGTGGACCTGACACAGCCAGTCGACATCCGTCATATCGCGACGCTGGTCGATCAGTCGGACAAGGCCCTGATGTTCCATGACGTGATCGGCTACGACATGCCGGTCGTGTCGGGCATCATCCGGTCGCAGAAGCGCGCGATCATGTCGATGGGCTGCGCCACCTACCCAGAGATCGAGGCCAAGCTGAAGGCCGCCATCGACGCGCCGGTGTCGCCCGAGCGGGTGGAGACCTCGAGCACGCTCGAGGTAATCCAGACCGGCGACGACGTCGATCTCTACGAGTTGCCGATCCCGATGTCCTCGGTCCATGACGGCGGACCGATGATCACGGCTGGCATCGTCATCTCGCGGGACCCCGAATATGGAATGAATTCAGGGATCTACCGCTTCATGGTGAAGGAGCGGAACCTCACCGGCATCGACATCGTGACGCCCAACAACATGCGCCTTTTCGCACAGCGCGCCTACGAGGCGGGACGTCCGCTGCCGATCTCGATCTCGATCGGCAACCATCCCTACGAGATCATGGGCTCGGGGTTCCGCGCGCCGCTGGGCATGGACGAGATGGCCATCGCGGGCGGCATCCGCGGCATGCCCGTCGCGCTCGGCGCGGGGCAGACAGTCGACGTGCCGCATATCGCTGACAGCGAGATCGTGCTCGAGGCCGAGATCCTGCCGACCGGCTGGGTCCATCCCGAGGGCCGCTTCGGAGAGTTCACGCGGCTGATGGGTGGTCTTCACTGGAACCCGCTGGTGCGGGTGAAATCCGTGCTGCGTCGCAAGGATGCCGTCTATTACGCCCTCCACATGCCGTGGGAGAACACGTGGCTCGCGGCACCGACGCGCTACACCGCCATCCGGCAGGCGCTGAAGACTGCTGGCATCAACGTCAAGGACATCAATGTCACCCTCGGCGGCTGCGCGTTCTGGCACGTGGTTATCTCGATCCGCAAACAGGCGGGCGAGGGCAAGAACGCGTTGCTCGCCGCGCTGTCGGTGATGGACATCAAGCATGTCGTTGTCGTGGACGAGGATATCGACGTCTTCGACGCGACCGACGTGGAATGGGCCATAGCGACGCGCGTGCAGGGCGATCGTGACGTGATCGTGATCCCCGGAGCCCGCGGCAAGCCGCTCGACCCGTCGCTGGCGCCGACCCCGGTGGGTGTCGTGCCGACGACGGCGAAGGTGGGGATCGACGCCACCATCGGCGAGGGTATCCCGAAAGAGCGGTTCGAGCGGATCGCCTATGCCTATGCCGACACCGCGAGGATCGACGACTACGTGTCCGGCAAGGCGGACCCCGAGGGTGTGGCCGCCGCCGCGGATGCCGAGATCGCGGCGCTTGCCGACAAGATCGCCGACATGATCGGCGCGGAACCCGTCTACTACCAGGCCATCGCGGAGGCGTTTTCGGATTACGCCTTCCCGGTGGTCGCGCGTGCCCTCGGGCATCTGCATGCGACCGAGCGGCTCTGGCAGGATCCGCGCGGCCGCATGTGTCTGCGCGGCTCGGATTTCGCGGCCAAGCCGCCATCGGCCCGCTGAGATGCGCGGTGCGGCACAGGACGGCGGCGACGTTCGGCCCGTGCCGACGCCTCCGGCCTCGGTGGGGTCGCACCAGCGCGGACCGCGTTCACGCAGGACACACCCCGGAAGGGGAGGACAAGACGAAATACGAAAGACCGAGGTCACGTGCAACGTCGGGGCGGCAAGCCGGGAACATCCGGACGCAGACCGCCGCTTCGGGTGTTGTTCGCGACGGGCCCCGCAGGGCCCGCGAGAGTCCCGGAGCGTCCATGACAAGACCCGTTCATGGGACCGCGCCGGGGAGAAGGCCGTCGACCGCCGAGGAGGGGCGGCACGGCAGAATAGCGCTGGACTCAATGGCCGCGGCGCTTCCAAAGTCGAAACCAAACGGGTTCTGCGCCCGGACAACAGGAGGTAAGTAAAATGAAGAGAAGAACAATTCTCACCGGTGCGATCGTGGCGATGGCGGCATCCCTGCCGACCGCGTCGATGGCCGAATGGCCGGAGCGTCCGATCCGCATGATCGTGCCCTTCGGACCCGGCGGTGGCGCCGACACGCTCGGCAGGACGGTCGCTCAACCGCTGAGCGAACTGCTCGGGGTCGAGATCGTCGCCGAGAACGTGACCGGCGCGGGCGGCACCATCGGCGTCGGCACCCTGGCGACGTCGGAGGCCGACGACTACACCATCGGCGTGGTCAACGTGTCGACCAACGTGACCGCTCCGGCGGTGCGCGACAACCTGCCATACGATCCGGCCACCTCGTTCGAGTACATCGCGATGCTCGGCGGCGCGCCCACGGTGATCGCGGTGAACCCCGACACCGGCATCACCTCGCTGGAAGAACTGGTTGCCGCGGCAGAGGCGGCGGATCCGATGATGGCCTACGGCTCGCCGGGGACGCTGACCATGTCGAACCTCGTGCCGGCAAAGTACTTCCAGGACATCGGCGTTTCCGTCGAGGCCATCCCCTACCAGGGCGCGGCAGCCGCCGTGCAGGACGCGGTCGCAGGTCACATCCCCTTCACGGGCACGACCTTCTCCACCGCGCGGCCGCATCTCGACGAGGGCACGCTGATCCCTCTCGCGATCTCGACGGACGAGCGGGTCGCGTCCTACCCGGACGTGCCCACCTTCGCGGAGCTTGGCCACGGTGACCTGACCTCTCTGACCTGGTTCGGCATCGCCGCGCCGGCCGGCACCTCGCCGGAAGTGGTCGAGCGGATCAACGACGGCGTGAACCAGGTCCTGCAGATGCCCGAGATCATCGAGTTCCTCGAGAACCAGGGCTTCGTCATCATTCCGATGGAACCCGCCGAGTTCGAGACCTACGCCGCCGAACAGCTGGAGCGGTTCGGTCCCGTCGCGCGCAGCGTGTCGGAGTGACGTGTTCCGACCGCCCCGGCATCGTCCGGGGCGGTCGATCTCGACCCTGTTGCCAACGGGCCGTTCCCCATCAGGCCCGTTACGAGCAGGCGGCACTCAAGCAGGATCGGAAAGATCCTCCTTTCCCGGGGATGGACTCATGAACAAGCCAAACTGGCAGGACATATGGGGCGGCGCCCTTGTGATCGCCTTCGGCATCTTCTTCGCGGCCTACGCCTACATGAACCTAAATCTCGGCTCGCTGCGCCGCATGGGTGCGGGCGCGTTTCCCTTTGGAGTGGGCGTTATCCTCGTCGTGCTCGGCGTTCTCATCGTGTTGCCCGCGCTGGCCCGGCCGGGTCCGAAGATCGAGCTTGCGGTGCGCACGCCGATCATCATTCTTCTGGCGGTCTGTGCCTTCGCGCTGGTCACACCCGTGCTCGGCATCTTTCCCGCCATATTCGCCACTGTGTTCATCTCGGCGCAGGCCGACAAACGGGTGACGATGCTTCTGGCCACGTTCATATCGCTCGGCCTCTGCGCGGCGGTGTGGCTGGTCTTCGTGCAGGGGCTCAACCTGCAGATCCCGATGATCGACTGGGGCTGGTGATGCAAATTCTGGACAATGTCGCGCTGGGGCTGGCGACGGCCCTGCAACCCTACAACCTGCTCTACTGCTTCTTCGGCGTGGGCCTGGGAACTGTCGTTGGCGTCATTCCGGGCGTCGGGCCGCTGGCGGCCATCGCCATGCTCGTCCCGCTCACCTTCTATCTCGAGCCCACCACCGCGCTGATCATGCTAGCGGGGATCTGGTACGGCACGACCTACGGCGGCTCGACCGCCTCGATCCTTCTCAACGTGCCCGGCACGACCTCGGCCGCCGTCACCGCGCTCGACGGCTATCCGATGGCGCAGCAGGGCCGCGCCTCGGTCGCGCTTTTCATGACCGCGGTCGCATCCTTCGCGGGCGGCTCCATCGGCATCCTGGTCATGATGGGCTTCGCTCCGCTGATCGCGCAATACGCGCTGAATTTCGGACCGGCGGAGTATTTCGCGCTGATGCTCATGGGGCTTGTGGCGGCGGCCTCCCTGTCGGACGGACCGCCGGCCAAGGGGCTGGCCGTCGTGACGCTCGGCGTGGCTATAGGCACCATCGGCACGGACATCTATTCCGGCGCACTGCGCTACACTTTCGGCATGCTCAACCTGATGGACGGTGTGAACCTGATCGCGCTGGCCATCGGCCTGTTCGGTATCGCCGAGATCATCTCGACGGCGGGACGCAAGGAGCCGACGCTCGTGGGCAAGGACTCGGTGCGGCTCAGCGCCATGATCCCGACACGCGACGACCGGAGGCGGTCCTGGATGCCGGTCCTTCGCGGGGCCGGGTTCGGGTCGTTCTTCGGAACCCTTCCGGGCACGGGGCCGTCCATCGCGTCCTTCGTGGCCTATGCCTTTGAAAAACGCGTCTCCAAGACGCCGGAGCGATTCGGCAAGGGCGCGATCGAGGGGATCATGGCGCCCGAGTCGGCCAACAATGCCGCCGATCAGACCGCCTTCATCCCGACGCTGGCGCTCGGCATTCCCGGCAGCGCCACCATGGCGCTGATGCTTGGCGTGCTCATCATCCACGGCATCCAGCCGGGGCCGACCCTCATGACGCGCGAGCCCGAGCTGTTCTGGGGCCTCGTCATGTCGTTCTGGATCGGCAACCTTTTGCTTCTGATCCTGAACATCCCGCTCGTGGGCCTCTGGGCGCGCCTTCTGCTGGTGCCCTACTACATCCTCTACCCGGCGGTTCTGGTCTTCATCTGTATCGGCACGCTCACCGTTCAGCTCAACATATTCCATGTCTGGACCGTGGTCGTGTTCGGCCTGCTCGGCTACGTGATGCGTGTTCTGGGCTTCTCGGCGGCGCCGCTTCTGTTGGGCTTCGTGCTCGGGCCGCTGATGGAGGAACATTTCCGGCGGGCGATGCTGATCTCGGCGGGCGACTTCGGGTTCTTCTTCGAGCGACCCATCTCGGCGGTGGTCATGTCTCTGACGGCTCTTTTGCTGGCCCACTCGCTGTATCGGACGGTGCGGACAAGGATGAAGCCGAAGATCGACGCGGCAGAATGAGACGGCGGCATCCGGGGGTCACGCGCCCCCGGACAGCCCCCGATAGATCATCAGAAGCGCCCCGAAACTGAGTGCTGCGCGGTACCACGTGAAATAGTCGCCATCGCTCAGCCGGTCGGTCACGAGACCGCCCAGATAGCCGGCCACAAGCCCGAAGGGCAGCAGCAGCGCCGCTTCGATCAGGATCGTCTGTGTAACATGGCCGCTGACGCCGAGGACAGAGATCCGCCAGAACAGCACGATGCCGATGAGCAGGATCAGCGTGCTGCGGAACTCGTGCCGGCCGGGGATGAAGGCGCGGATATAGAGCGACACGAAAGCGATCGAGGCCGCGCCGACCACGCCCGCGATCAGGCCGGTGATGGTGCCGAAGACCGGGCCCACGATCCCCTGATGCTTGCGGACCAGCGGATGCAACGGGTCGAGCAGGCGAAACTGGTCCATCGCCATCGACATCAGGATGATCGCGCCGGCCAGCACCGTCAGGTTGGGCCCGCTCAGCCTGCCGAAGATCCAGACACCGAGGATGATTGCGGGCAGCACGAAGATGGCAAGCTTCAGCACGAGTGGCTTGCGCCCGTGCCGTATGCCGTTGGGCATCAGCTGCACATGGGTCATCAGGTTCGAGATCGCGGCGAGAACGACGGCGTGATGCGCCTCCACCACGAAGGTGCCGCCCACGATCAGAAGCGGCACCGCGCCGAAGCCGAAGACGCCCTTGATCAGAAAGGCGCTTGCATAGATCGCGGCCAGCGCGGCGATCTCCAGCCCGGTCATCTCGGGGAAGATGGGGATGCCGGCGATCTCCATGCTCAGCCGTGCCCGCCAGCGGATCGCACGGGGCCGTTCATGCGGGCGCGTAGCCCAGGATCGCCTTCAGTTCGGTGAAGTCCTCCAGCCCGTGGACGCCCTGTTCGCGGCCGTTGCCGGATTGCTTGTAGCCCCCGAACGGCACGTCGCCGCGCGCCGCCGCGTAATTCAGGTAGACCCGGCCTGCGCGGAGGGCCGAGGCCAGCCGCCGTGCGCGGTCCATGTCGGTCGTGCTGATATAGGCCGCAAGGCCGTAGACGCTGTCATTGGCGATCTCGATGGCCTCGGCCTCGTCGGAATAGCCGATGATCGACAGGACCGGGCCGAAGATCTCCTCGCGCGCGATGGTCATGTCGTTGGTCACATCCGCAAAGACGGTCGGGCGCACGAAATAGCCCCTGTTGACGCCATCGGGCAGGCCCGGGCCGCCGCAGGCCAGCGTGGCGCCCTCGTCGATGCCCGTCCGGATCAGTCCCTGCACCTTGCCCCAGTGCTGCGCGCTGACCAGCGGGCCAAGCTCCGTTCCGGGCGCGCGCGGGTCGCCCACGCGCATGCTTTCGCCCGCGCGGCGGGCGATGTCGGCGGCCTCGTCCATCCGCGCGTGCGGCACAAGCATCCGCGTCGGCGCCTGACAGGACTGGCCGGTGTTGCGGAAGGCCCGTTTCGTTCCCGCCGCGACGGCGGTCTCGAAATCGGCGTCGGGCAGGATGATGTTGGCGGATTTCCCGCCAAGCTCCTGATGAACGCGCTTGACCGTGTCGGCGGCCGCATGCGCCACCGCGATCCCACCGCGCGTGGAGCCGGTGAAGGACACCATATCGACACCGGGATGGCGCGACATGGCGGCCCCCACCGTCGGCCCGTCGCCTTGCAGGAGGTTGACCACGCCCTTGGGCAGGCCCGCCGCCGCCATCGCTTCCATCAGCACGATTGCGCTCAGCGGCGAGACTTCGGAGGGTTTCCAGACCGACGTGCAGCCGGCGGCAAGGCTGTATGCGATCTTGGATGCCGCCTGGTTCAGCGGCCAGTTCCAAGGCGTGATGAAGGCGCAGACGCCGATCGGCTCTCGCACGACAAGCGAGGTGCCGACCATCTGCTCGAAATCGTAGCTGCGCACGATTTTCGCCGCGCGCTCAAAGCGTTCGCGCGCCATCTTGAACTGGACGTCGCGCGCGAACGCCTCGGGCGCGCCCATCTCGGTAATCATGGCGTCGATCAGCGCATCGGCGCGCGCGTCGTACTCGGCCACGATCGCCTCGAGCAGGTCCGCGCGCTCGGCCGGGCTGAAGGCGGCAAAGCCGGGAAAGGCCCTGCGCGCCGCCGCCACCGCGTCGTCCACGTCCTGTTCGCCGGCGAACAGGATCGTCGCCGCAACCTCCTCGGTGGCCGGGTCGATCACGTCAAAGGGGCGGCCATCGGCCGGGGCGCGCCATGCGCCGTCCACGAAAATGCGATCGGTGTTCTGCATGGCGGCGATCCTCCCTTGTGACGCAACGCGCCCCGGTTACGGGCACTGCCCCGGATCGCTTGCGGGATTCTGTTTAGTCGTACATAATATGTAATACGCTTTTTCGAGGCGGGCAATCGGGATACGCAACGTGGGAGAGATCATGCAGAACGCCCAGACACTGCACATGGCCTATGGGTCCGACCTCATGGCGCAGGCCCTGCGCGATCTCGAGGTGGACTACGTGTTCATCAACCCGGGCTCCAGCTTTCGCGGACTGCACGACTCGCTGGTCAATTACCTCGGCGACGACACGCCCAGGATGGTGCTCGCAACGCACGAGATGACCGCCGTCGCCATGGCCCATGGCTATGCCAAGGCGACCGGCCGCACCGGGGTCTGCATCCTGCACAATCTCGTGGGGCTGATGAACGGCTCCATGGCCATATTCAACGCGTTCTGCGACCAGGTGCCGATGGTGATTTTCGGCGGCAGTGGTCCGGCCGATCCCGGGCAGCGCCGTTTCATCGACTGGGCCCATTCGGCCAACACCCAGGGCGACCTCGTGCGCCCCTACGTGAAATGGACGGACGAGCCCGCGTCGCTTGACGGCGCGATGGATTCGATGCTGCGCGCGTTCCGGATCGCGGGCACGGCGCCCAAGGGGCCGGTCTACGTTTCGCTCGACGCCGGTCTGCAGGAGGAGGAACTGCCCGAGCCGCGCGCGACCGGCGCGGACCTGCCGCGCTACAGTCCCGCCGCGCCGATCCATCCCGACCCCGTGGCCATCGACCGGGTCGCGCGCGCGCTTCTGGAGGCCGAGATGCCGCTGATCGTGTGTGGCCGTCTCGGGATCGACGCCCGCACGACGGCCCCGCTCCTGCGCTTGGTGGAGGCCACGGGGGCCGCCTATCTCGACGACCGCACGACGGTCTGCTTCCCCTCGCTCCATCCCCAGAACCTCAACGGCGACAAGGAGGTGCGCAAGCTTGCGGATATCATCGTCGCAATCGACGTGCAGGACCTGACGCTGGCCACCAAGGGCTACGGCGTCGGTCGCAGTTCGATCATGGGCACCGGGGCAGGGGCCGCGGATGCGCGTGTCGTCGATGTCTCGCTCAACGACTATTTCGGCAATTCTTGGAGCCGCTTCGGCGGCCCGACCCCGCCGCTGGACGACCAGATCCTCGCCGACCCCCTGACCGCGCTCGAGGCGCTGGCCGACGCGGTGGAGCGCATCGGGGGCGACGCGGCCCGCATCGCCATGCGCAGGGCCAGTCTGGCCGCGCGCCACGAAGCGATCCGCGAGCGGCAGGCGGAGGCGCTGGCGGGGCGGCTGGACGAAACCCCGATCTCGATGGAGACGCTGACGCACGAGGTCTACCAGGCGGTGAAGGACGAGGACTGGCGGCTTGTCGTGCGCAACCACCGGACGTGGCGCGACGGATATTTCCCCTTCGCGGGCGCGGGCGATTACCTTGGCGGCGACGGCGGCGGCGGCGTGGGCTACGGCCCCGGTGCCGCGGTGGGCGCGGCTCTGGCGCTCAAGGACAGCGGGGTCTTGCCGGTCGCGATGCTGGGCGACGGTGACTTCATGATGGCGCCCGGCGCGATCTGGTCGGCGGCGCATATGGGCGCGCCGCTCCTGATGGTGATCCTCAACAACCACTCGTGGGGCAACGACGAATTGCACCAGCGCGAGGTGGCGCATCAGCGGGGCCGCGACGTCAGCCGTGCCCATATCGGCCAGCGTACGGAAGAACCGCATGCCGATATCGTCAGCATCGCGCGCGGCTTCGGCGCATGGGCGCCCGAGCGTGTGGAGGACCCCGCGAAACTCGCGTCGGTCTTGCAAGACGCGGTCAGCCGGGTCAAACAGGGACAGATCGCGGTGATCGAGGTCATCACCGCGCTGGAATAGGGCCAGATGGACAGCGCAGGCGACACCAACGAGGCGACGCCCGGAGCACGGGCAATCGTGGCCGTCGAGAGGCCGCAGATGCTCCTGCGGGACCAGGTTCTGGCCAAGCTGCGCGAGGCGATCATCACCGGCGTCTACCGTCCCGGCGAGCGCATGCTGGAACGCGAGCTTTGCGAGATGCTGGGCGTCAGCCGGACGTCGGTGCGCGAGGCGCTGCGCCAGCTCGAGATCGAGGAACTGGTGTCCGTCGGCCCGCGCGGCCGGCCCTTCGTCACCGAGATATCGGCGGAGGCGGCGCGCGAGATCTACGAGTTCCGCGCGGTGCTGGAAACGGCGGCGGTCGAGATGTTCATCGCCCGCGCGCCCGACGCTGCCTTCGCGGAGCTGCAGGGTTTGAGCGGCGCCTTCGCGGACGCGCTCGACCGGGGCGACGTCAAGGCAAGGCTGCAGCTCAAGACCGCGTTCTACGAAACGTTGTTCGGCCATGCCGGAAACCCGCCCATGCAGACCGTATTCACGCGGGTGTTCAACCGCATCGGCTTGTTGCGTGCGCGGTCCTTGCGGCGGATCGACAATGCGGCCGTGCGATCGGCCGAACTGCAGGAGATCGTCGACCGGATCGTGGCGCGCGATGTGCCGGGCGCGCAGGACGCGATCCGGCGGCACATCCGGTCGGTGGGCGATCAGGCCGTCGACTACCTGGACACGGCGGCGGAGGCGGCGCGCGATGGCTGACGGATTCTGGCCCTTTTCGCTGGCTTTCTACAATGACGCAGGGGTGCAGCAGGCCTGCATCGCCTTTCAGGACAGCCATGGCGGCGACGTCAACGTGATGCTCTACCTTCTGTTTCGCGCGCGCGACGGCGGGGCCTACGATACGGGCGGCGTGGCCGCGGTCGACGCCGCCGTCGCGCCATGGCGCGAAGAGGTGGTGCGCCCCTTGCGCGCGGTGCGCAGGGTCCTGAAGTCATGCCAATACCTGCCCGACGGCGAGGCGCAGGAAGGGTTCCGCGCCAAGATCAAGAAGGTGGAGCTTGACGCCGAGAAGCTGCAGCAAGTGGTGTTGGAGGGCAACGCGCCGCCGCCCGGTATGACGGGTCTCGACCCGCGCGCCGCGGCGTCCCGCAGTCTGGCCGCCTATGCCGAGATGCTCGGAACGGACCTGCCGGACGACCTGACCCGCGTTTTCACCGAACGCCTCGCGGCCGTGGCCTGATCCCGGCCCGCGCCACCGGGGGTCAGGATCACTTGCCGAGCTTGCGCAGGCTTTCCTCGGGGTCGACGGCGGTTTCGGGCTTCAGCCCAGGCACCTGCAACTGCGCGCTGATCCGGCCGTTTTCGAGGTACTCACCCTCGGCGGCGCGCTTGGCGGCCTCGTCCCAGACCGCGTGCCACGCGCCCAGCTGGTAGCCATGCCATGGCGATTGCGGCGTCAGGCGGGGCAGGTCGAGTTCCTCCCATATCTCTTTCGCGCGCTCCATGTATTCGCGCGCGGGCAGCGCCAGCGGCGGCATCGGTGCCTTCATCGTCGCATCGATCAGCAGCGTGCTGTCCTCTTCGCCGGCATGCTCGCGCTTGGGACCGTGGCCCTGACCGCGATGCTCCAGCGTCTGCACGTCCTTCACGGGATTGGTGCGGTAGGCCATGGCCCAGAGGATCGAGTCCGGGCTGTCGACGTCGATATCCTCGTTCACGGCGATGCAGATCTTGCCGCAATCGCCCTTGAAATAGGCCGCGCCATAGAGCGCGCGCCAGATCTCCGAAGGCGGCGTGCCGGGCTCGATGGTGATCAGCGTGACGCGCAGCAGCCCCGTGAGAGGTTCGTGGAGCGACACCTTCTTCACGCCCTTGATGCTCATGGTCGTCTTGAGGTGGTGGTAGAACAGCGGCTCGTAGGCCACGCGCTTGATGACGCTCGACTCGCTTGGTGCAACCTGGCTGATGTAGCTGGGGATCACCGCGTCGCGCCGCCGCGTGACCGCAGTCACGCGCATCGGCATGTTGTATTCCTCGAGCGCGACATGGCCGTGGCTTTCGCCGAAGGGCCCCTCGGGTTCGACCTTGGTGACGTCGATATAGCCCTCGATCACCACCTCGGCCTCGGCCGGCACCATCAGCGGCACGGTGCGCGCCCGAACCACGTTGATCGGCGCGCCGGCAAGCCCGCCCGCGACGGTGAACTCATCCATCCCGATCGGCAGCTTCTGGGGCCCCATGAAGGCCACGTAGGGCGGGCAGCCCAGCACGATGGCCACCGGCATCTCGGTGTCGCCGCGCGCCTGGTGCTTGAGGTAATGCTGGTAGCCGCCGGCGCCGCCCACGCGGGTCGCCATGCGCACCACCAGTCGGTCCGGCGCCTTCAGCCCGCAGCGGTAGGTGCCCATGTTCTGCACGCCGTCCTCGGGATCGGCGGTGATGACATTGGTCGCGCTCAGGGTGGGCGCGCTGTCGAAACCCGGGGTCGAGACGGGGATCGGCAGAAGGTCGAGCCCGTGCCCCTCCTGTTTCAGGATCTCGCCTTCCTCGACGATCTCGTGGCAGGGCGCGTCCGTCACCTCGCGGGGCGGCACCGGGTTGGCGATGGCGTCGGCCCACTTGTCGCGGATGCCGTCCACGTCGCAGCCCATGCCGGTCGCATAGATCGCACGGTTCGCGGCCAGCCCGCCGACGATGACGGGGATCTCGTATGTCCGCCCGGCCTTGTTGCGGATGTTGGTGAAGAGAAAGGCCTTGCGGTCCTCTTCCTTGAGGCCTCCGGTGAACTGCCAGCGCACGAGGGGGTGCAGTTCGCTGTCCTTGTCGATCTCGCGGTCGACGCGAACCAGAAGTCCCTTTTCCTCGAGACGCGCGATATGGTCGTGCAGATCGCGATAGGGCGTCATGGGGGTATCCTTCATGCCTGTGATCTCCTCCCGGCGGGGCTTCTCAGTCCTCGTCGTCAGCGTTGCGTCCCGGCGCCGACCCCTGCCAGCGCTTCACGGTGCCGCTTTCGATGCCCAGCAGGTCGAGCGCGCGCCCGGCGAGGTGGTCGATGATGTCCATGACGCTTTTGGGATGGTAATACGTACCCATCACGGCCGGCATCACGATGGCGCCCGACCGCGTGGCCTGGTCCATCAGCGCGATGTGTCCGGCATGGAGCGGGGTCTCGCGGAACAGCAGCACGAGGCGACGGCGTTCCTTCAGGGCGACATCGGCGGCGCGGGACAACAGGTCGCCCGCCTGACAGGTCGCGATCGAACTCAGTGTCTTGACCGAGCAGGGCGCCACGATCATGCCCTCGTTGCGGAACGAGCCGCTGGCTATGCTGGCGCCGATATCCTTGAAATTGTGCACCTGGTCGGCCAGCGCGTGAACCTGCTCGGGCGCGTACTCGGTCTCGATCTTCATGGTGCGGATGGCGGCGGGCGACATCACCAGATGGGTCTCGACATCCTCGATTGGGCGCAGCAATTCCAGCATGCGGATGCCGAGGATCGTGCCCGAGGCTCCGCTGATCCCGATGATGATGCGGCGGTCAGCCATGGGCGTGATCCTTTTCGAGCGTTTTGACGAATGCCTCCAGCCGGTCGGCGAACGCCGCTTCCGCCTCGATGGACGAGATATGGGCGGCGTCCAGAACCACGAGTTCTGCATGGGTGGCGAGCGCCTGCATCTCCTCGGCGCGCGCCACCGGGGTGGACGCATCATGCGCGCCGGCGATCAACAGGACCGGCCCGTCATATGCCCCAAGAGCCGGTCCCAGATCGGCCCCGGCGAGCGCGGCGCAGCAGGCGGCATAGCCTTCGGGCGAGGTGCCGGCGATCATCGTGCGGACGCGGTCGGCCGTGGCGGGGTTGGCGGCGCGGTATCGTTCCGTCAGCCAGCGGTCGAGCGTCGGCTCCACGAGGTCCGGCAAACCGCCGCTCAGGGCCGCCGCGGCGCGGTCATACCACATCTGCGCCGGCGGAAAGCTGACGGCGGTGTTGGCCAGCACAAGGCCCGCGACCCGCTCGGGCGCGGTCGCGGCCAATGCCATGGCGGTCGCGCCACCCAGCGAGAGGCCACACAGGACGGCCCGGTCGAGGCCGGTCGCGTCCATCACCGCGAGCGCATCGCCGGCGAGGTCGTCGACGGTGCACTCTCCTCGCGCGATCCCGGACCGGCCGTGTCCGCGGGCATCGCAGGCGACCGAGCGCCGCGACATGCGCCCGCGCAAGCCGTCCCACATGCCGATGTCGGCGGCCAGCGAGTTGAGGAACAGGACCGGCATCCCGTCGCCGTCCGAGACGTGGACGTAGAGGCTTTGGCCGCTGGCAAGGTCCATGACCCTCCCGCCTTCTGCTACCTTGTCCATCACGTCGCCCCCGCGTCCTGCCGTGTTTCGTCGAAATGCTTGCGGAGGTCCTTGAAGAACTGCTTCGTAAGGTGCCTGGCCACGGACTTCAGAATGCGCTGTCCGACGCCTGCCACCAGCCCGCCGATCTCGCCGTCGCCCGCATAGTCCAGCCGGCAGGTGCCGGGGCCCGTCTCGACGATGGTGAATTCGGCCGTACCGGTCCCGGTCCCGAGCGTGCCTTCGCCCGAGACGGTGATCCGGCAATGTTCGGGGGGCGTCTTGTCCGACAGGGCGACCTTGCCATTGAAGCTTCCGCCGACAGCGGCGACCTTCAGCTCCAGCTCGACGTCATAGGTGTCCGGCGCCGTCTCGGTCATCTTGCGGCAGCCGGGAATGCACTTGGTCAGGACCTCGGGGTCGTTCAGACCCTCCCAGAGCTGCTGGCGGCCTGCCTCGATCTCCTCGCTGCCCGCGATCTCCATATGCATGGCGCGCCCCCCTCAGAGACCGAGCAGGGACGACGCGACCCCGCTCTCGATCAGGTCGCGGTCCGCCGCACTGACGCCCGCGCCGTCGAGGATCGCGCGTGGTGCGGGGTCGCCGATGGGGAAGGGCATGTCCGACCCCAGCATCACCCGGTCCGCGCCCACCGTGTCGAGCAGCAGCCTGAGTGCCGCGGGGTCATGCACGAGCGTGTCGTAATACATCATCGAAAGCGCCTCGCGCGGATCGCCGAGGCTGTCGTCGAGCGACGCGTTGCGCATCAGCCGGCCCAGCACGTAGGGCAGGCCGGCGCCGCCGATCCCGATCATGATCTTCGCGTTCGCGTAGCGTTTCACATGGCCCGCATAGATCAGGCGGCTGACCGCGATCAGCGTGTCGGTGATCCGCCCCACGGCATTGGCCATGCCATAGTCGTGCACCCGGTCGTCGCCCGCGTCGAACACGGGATGGATCGACACCAGCGCGCCCAGTTCGTCGGCGGCCTGCCAGAACGCGTCGAGCCCCGGATCGTCCAGCACGCCGCCCTTGCCGAAGGGCTGGGTGCCGATCATCGTGCCGGCAAAGCCCTGCTCCATCGCCTCGCGCAGCACCTCGGCCGCCCGGGGGCCCTCCTGCAGCGGCACGACGCAGAGGCTGCGGAACCGGTCGTTCGAGGTATCGGCGGTGTGCCTGAGGTGGCGGTTGATCGTGCGCGCCCACTCGGTGCCTTCCGCGTCGGGCATGTCGTTGCCGAACATGTCGAGCCAACCGGCGATCACCTGCATGTCGATGCCGTTCTCGTCCATCCAAGAAAGCCGCCCCGGCATATCGCGCAGAAAGCCCGCGACGGGCCGCGTCGCCTTCTTGCCGGCGAATGAGAAGGCGAGGCTGTCCTTCGCCTCGATCATCTCGACCGAGGGGAATTCCGTCCGCCGGTCCCGCAGCTCGTCGAGAAGCGCGGGGGGGACATAATGGGCGTGTGCGTCGATGATCATGCCGCAGTCTCCGCGTCGGCTATGGTGTCTGAAATCGTGCTCATGCGCAGTGGCAGCTTGTCCACCGTGACGCCCCATGGCGACAGGGCGTCCTGCACCGCGCCCGAGATCGCCGCGGGCGCGCCGAGATAGCCGCTCTCGCCCGATCCCTTCTGGCCGAACTCGGTCAGGGGCGAGGGCGTGCAGTGATGCACGATCTCGACCGATGGCACCTCGTGGGACGAGGGCATGAGGTAGTCGAGGAAGCTCTGGGTCATGAGCTGCCCCCCGTCGTCATAGGTGAATTCCTCGAGGAGCGCGGCGCCGATGCCATGGGCGATGCCGCCCAGCGTCATGCCGCGCACGATATGCGGGTTGATGACGGTGCCGCAGTCGTGACCGATGACGTAGCGGCGGATCTCGGGCTTGGCGAGCACCGGGTCGAACGCCATCAGGACGAGGTGGAACTCGAAGGAATAGCAGGGATACATCTGCACCTTGCCGTCCTTGGGAAGGGCGACGCCGGTCGGCACCTGCTGGATGAAGGAGGCGGTGAGACCGGGGTTGGTGCCCGGCGGCAGGTCGTGGAACCGCCTGTGACCGATATCCACCAGCTCCTCCCAGCCCACAGCGCGTCCGTCCGGCGCCGTGATCGTGCCGGCCTCGTAGCTTGCCTCGGCCGGGTCGATCCCCATCGCGTGCGCGCCGATGGCGACAAGCTGCCGTTTGAGGTCGCGCGCGGCCCGCGCCGCCGCAC
>Ga0209947_1000126_pt1 | contig 41713 bp, 31 predicted proteins | sample SalPonR2_B_D2_MG_FD_185706 | JGI IMG/M metagenome (GOLD analysis project Ga0209947, IMG submission 185706) | Salt pond soil microbial communities from South San Francisco under conditions of wetland restoration - Salt Pond MetaG R2_B_D2_MG... ...
AGATGGCAAAGAAAAAAGTTCAAGATCAAGGCGACGCAAATTTCGAGGAATGCAGCGTACATAGGAGTACGTGAAATTCCGAGAAATGCAGCGCAACGCAGATATTGGACTTTTTACGAAGCCATCAGGCCTTGTAATAAGGAGATACCATCATGCCCATACATGAATACGTTTGCGAGAAATGCGAAAAAAAATTCGAGGCCCTGATCCGGGGAGATGAAAAAGCGCTCTGCCCGGACTGCGGCTCGGGAACCGTCAAGCGGCTTCTTTCCGCCTGCGGATTTGTCAGCAAGGGAAACGGCGGGGAATCGGTAAGCGCCTCTGCCGGCTCTGCCTGCAGCGGCTGTTCATCCTCTTCCTGCGCCAACTGCGGCGTATGAGCGTAAAAACGCTCCGAATCGGCACCCGCGGCAGCCAGCTTGCCCTGTGGCAGGCCTATTGGATCAAATCCCAACTGGAAAACCTGTATCCGGACTTCAGTATAGCGCTTGAGGTGATCAAAACCAGCGGGGACAAAATACGCGATGTCCCGTTGGCCCAAGTCGGGGGCAAGGGCCTTTTTGTCAAAGAAATCGAGCAGGCCCTGATAGACGGCCGGATTGACCTTGCCGTCCACAGTATGAAGGATATGCCGGGCGTTCTGCCGGAGGCCCTCTGTATCGGCGTGATTCCCAAACGGGAGACGCCCTATGACATCCTGATATCGCGCGGCAACAAACGGATCAAAGACCTGCCGGCGGGCGCCCGAATCGGTACCAGCAGCTATCGGCGGGCATCCCAGATGCTTTACCGGCATCCGGATTTTAAAATACAGCCATTACGCGGGAACCTGGACACCCGGATCAAGAAATTAACCTCTGAAAACCTGGATGCCGTCATACTGGCTGGCGCGGGGGTTAAGCGGCTAAACCTCGAACACATGGTTTCAGAATATATCGACCCGGATATTATCATGCCGGCAGTCGGCCAGGGCGCCCTGTGCGTGGAAGTTCGCAAAAATGACCCATCCATCCATGAACTGATCGCTCCGCTGGATCATGAGGCGTCCAACCGGATTGTCACCAGTGAACGGGCATTTCTCAAACAATTGGAAGGGGGATGCCAGGTACCGATGGCGGCATTCGGCCGGATTGAGAGGGACGTGTTAACCCTTGCCGGCATGGTGGCAGAAACCGACGGCTCGATCATGTACCATGATACGGTTTCCGGCGCGGTATCCCGGGCCGAAACGATCGGCCGTGATCTGGCAAAACGATTAATCGAAAGGGGGGCGGGCCGAATCATCGCCCGGCTAAGTGAAGAGGCACACCCATAATGAACGGTAGCGTCTATCTGGTGGGCGCAGGCCCCGGTGATCCGGGACTTATCACCACAAACGGCATTGAGGCCGTTAAGGCCGCGGATGTCGTGGTCTATGACTATCTGGCGTCAACCAAACTTTTGAATTACGCCCGGGAAGCGGCGGAGCTGATATATGCCGGCAAAAAAGGCGGGGATCACAGCCTTTCACAGGACGAAATCAACCGACTGCTCGTTGCTAAAGCGCTTGAAGGCAAGACGGTTGCCCGGCTGAAGGGGGGCGATCCGTTTGTCTTTGGCCGCGGCGGAGAAGAAATCGAGGGGCTGATTGAAGCCGGCGTCGAATTCAGCATTGTTCCCGGGGTCACCTCAGCCATTGCGGCCCCGGCATATGCCGGCATCCCGCTGACCCATCGCAAATATGCCTCCACCGTCACCTTTATCACCGGACATGAGGATCCGGGCAAAAAAGCATCCCGCATCAACTGGGCCTCCCTTGCCAGCACAGGGGGCACGCTTGTTTTTTTAATGGGGGTTAAAAACCTTCCCCATATCACCGGCCGTCTTGTCGAAAACGGGATGGATCAGGCGACACCGGCGGCGTTGGTCCGCTGGGGGACAACGCCGGGGCAGGAGACCGTGACCGGGACGCTCGCCACCATTGTCCGCAACGTCGAAGCGGCGGGACTGAAAGCGCCCTGCATCATCATTGTCGGCGATGTCGTCTCCCTGCGGGAGAAAATGCAGTGGTTTGAAAACCGTCCGCTTTTCGGCAAACGGATCGTGGTAACCCGGGCCCGGAAGCAGGCCAGCGATATGGTCTCACGCCTGTCTGCGCTCGGCGCTGAATGCCTGGAATATCCGGCGATTCGAATCGTTCCTCCCGAGGATTTCAGCGACCTGGACCGGGCCATCGAAAGGCTGGCCGCATATGACTGGCTAGTATTTACCAGCGTCAACGGGGTGGACATGTTTTTTAACCGGCTGTTTGCCAATAAAAAGGATGTGCGGGCACTGGGCCGCATTCAAACAGCCAGCATCGGCCCGGCTACCGCCCAGCGGCTGTTTAGCTACGGGGTGTTCAGTGATATCATCCCGGAAAGCTACCGCGCAGAATCGGTGGTGGATGCCTTCAGAAACATCCCGATTGCCGGCAGACGCGTGCTCCTGCCCCGAGCGGCGGAGGCCAGGCCCATCCTGCCGGAAGAGCTGACCAGAATGGGGGCCAATGTGGATGAAATCGCCGCCTACCATACCATTTCCGCCGATGAAAACCGGGAGGCGCTCATTAGCGCGCTTACCGATAAAACGGTGGACATGGTGACGTTCACCAGCTCATCCACGGTCAGCAATTTCAAGGCCCTGCTCCCGACGGAGCGTTTCGAAGAGCTTGTCTCGAATCTTGCCATCGCCGCCATCGGACCAATCACCGCCGATACAGCCCAAAAATCCGGATTTTCCGTTGACCTTGTTGCCGGCGAGTACACCATTGCAGGCTTATGCGACGCCATATGCCGATATTTTGAAGGATAGCTGCACACCTTTTGGCCGTTTTTACACAGTCCCCTGTAAAACCTTCCGCTACATAGATTGTACAAATGGCGCTTTCCCTTTAAACCTTACACCTTATACCTTACACACCTTATACCGTGGATTGCGAAGACCATTGACCGCAAGTTCCATGTTGGTATATAGATAGGCTTATGAGAAGAAATGTTTCTCCAGCCTCAAACAGCATCCAATTGGGCGAAGTACTTAAAAAACTCCCGGTTTTCGAGGAGCAGCTGCGCGCCATCAAGGAGACCATTATCTCCAATATTCTGCTGATCGGCCAGGTGCCGGCCCCCACGTTTGAGGAATCCAACCGCGCGGAGGTTTTTCTGGAGCGTCTCTCGGATTCACAAATCGATATTTGCGCCACCGACGATTACAGCAACCCCATCGGAATTATCAAAGGCAGGACCGGCGGCAATAAACCGCCCATTTTCCTGGTGGCCCATCTGGACACATTTATTGCCGGAGATGTGGACCACAATTATACCATCCGGAAAAATTCCATCACCGGCCCGGGGGTGCTCGATAACTCCGTGAGCGTCGGCGTTCTTGCCTCTATACCGTTTATCTGCCAGAGCCTTGACCTCTCGTTTGAATCAGATATCGTACTAGCCGGCGTTACCCAGTCCATCGGCAAGGGCAACCTGCAGGGAATCCGCCATCTGCTCAAAACATGGGAGGGCCCGATTCGGGGAGCCGTAATTATGGAAGGCGAAAAGCTCGGCCGTCTCAACTACTATTCCGAAGGTATCATCCGGGGGGAAATCGAATGCAAGATACCGGCTCCGGGCAACTGGGAGGAGCGATACAAACCCAACGCCATCCTGATATTAAACGAGGTGATCAATGAGATCCTTGCCATGAGTCTCCCTCAGCGTCCCCGCTCCCGCGTGATTATCGGAAAAATCGACGGCGGCTTCAAGCACGGCGTGATCGCCTATGATGCCCGGCTCGGCTTTGAGATCCAGAGCGACTCGGATCCCATGGTCAAACAGATGTATAATGAGATTAAGGATATCGTCGACGGCATCAGCCATGAACACAACGTGGCCCTAAAGCTAAACCCCATCAGCACCCTAAACGCCTGCACGCTGAAATACCGGCATCCGCTGGTTAAATCCACCGTCGCCATAATGAAGCGGCTGGGGATTACGCCCGTCAGTGAATCAAGCGAGTCCGAACTCTCTATTTTTCTGGCCAATAAAATTCCGGCGGTCACGCTGGGGCTCACAGATGGAAAAAACATCCATCTCGACCACGCATCCATGAAAATCGACCCTGTTTTTACCGGTATTGCGCAGGTACTGGGCGTGATTATGGCCATGGACCAGGGGGTGTGCGATGAACAATGACTGGCTTTTAAAAAACACCTTCCATCATACGGCGTTTCGCGATTTAAGCCGGCTGGCGGCGGCCAAAAACGAGAAAAACCTGACCATATCCCTGTGCCTGCCCACATTGAACGAAGAAAAAACCATCGCCAAAGAGATCATCATTATGAAATCGGAGCTGATGATACGGTTTCCGATAATTGATGAGATCATCGTCGTCGATTCCGGGTCAACCGATAACACCAGGGAGATCGCGGAGAGCTACGGGGCGGCGGTATATGATTCAAGCAGCATTCTGCCGCACCTTGAAAACTTCACCGGCAAGGGCGAAAACCTCTGGAAGGCCCTGTATATTACCCACGGCGATATTATCGTATACCTTGACGCGGACATCAAAAACATCCACCACCGCTTTGTCTACGCCCTGTTGGGCCCCCTTTTGACCACTGACACCATTAAATACAGCAAGGCCTTCTATGACCGCCCCCTTACCCTGGATCAGCAAAAGACCCGTCCCACCGGCGGCGGACGGGTGACCGAACTGATCGTAAGACCAGTTTTCTCGCTTTTTTTCCCCGAACTCACCCAGATCCTGCAGCCCCTCTCCGGCGAGTACGCCGGTTACCGGGACCTTTTTGAGAAAATCCCCTTTCCCATCGGCTACGGCGTAGAGACCAGCATGATCCTGGATATTTACGAAAAATGGGGGCTTGATGTGATCGCCCAGGTGGATCTGGACCAGCGGGTCCATCGGAATCAGGATAACAAGGCGCTGGGGCAGATGTCGTTCGTTATCCTGAAAACATTTTTAAACCGAATCGAAAAACTGGGTCATATAGAACTGCCCAAACCGGTGTATAAGGAAATGATCCAGTACAATCGGATACCCGGCGAGTATCAGGCCGAGGTATTCCGCATTGAAGGCCATGAACGCCCTCCCATGACAACGATTGCCGAATATTGCGAAAAGTTTAAAAAACCCCTTACCCCTGCAGATTAAACTATGGAAATCAAGAATACGCACCTGATCGATCGATACAAACGAAACCTCAACTACCTTCGGATATCCATCACCGACCGCTGCAACCTCAGATGTCTTTACTGCAGGCCCAGCGGGGCCGGCTATAAATTAAAGCACAGGGAGATCCTGAGATACGAGGAGATCCTGCGGATTACCCGGATCGGCATCCGCCTGGGAATCTCAAAAATCCGGATTACCGGCGGAGAACCCCTTGTTCGCAAGGATTGCTGTGAGTTCCTTGGCGCCCTCACCCGTCTGCGCGGGCTAAATGATATCTCCCTTACCACAAACGGCGTCTTGCTGACGGATTATATCGACCCCATCGCCGCCGCCGGGATAAAACGCCTAAATATCAGTCTGGACACCCTGGATCGGAATAAATACAAAGAGATTACCGGGGTAGACGCCTTTGAGCGCGTCTGGCAGGGAATTGAAGCGGCCCGCACCAAAGGCATTGATCCGATAAAAATCAACGTGGTGGCCCTAAACGGAATAAATGATGATGAGCTGACCGACCTGGCGGCCCTCTCTTTTCAGTACCCGTTTCATATCCGTTTCATTGAGTATATGCCCATCGGCCATACCCGGCTCTGCGACAAGGCCCCCCTTCTTTACCCCCAAATCAGAAGCCGGCTTGAAAGACTGGGCGAATTGCTTCCGGTTGCCCGAGCCCCCCATGACGGTCCGGCCATGCGCTACAAATTCAAGGGGGCCATCGGTGAAATCGGCTTCATCAGTGCGGTAAGCCGCCATTTTTGTAATGAATGCAATCGGCTGCGGCTTACCGCGGATGGACGTATACGGCCCTGCCTTCTGGCCGATATCCATGAGGATATTAAAACCCCCCTTCGGGCCGGCCGCCTGGATACCGAACTGGCCGATGTTTTTTTCCGTGCCGTCAAACGAAAGCCCTTCCAGCATCCCGTCAAACTTGACCCCAACGCCATCAATGGCGAGATGGTCCGTATCGGTGGTTAAGAAAAAAGGGGAAAGGGGAAAGCCGGGTAAAAACACTGAGGGAGAATCGAAATTTGATGGCTTCGTAAAAAGTCCAATATCTGTGTTGCGCTGCTTCCCTCGAAATTTCACGTACTCCTATGTACGCTGCATTTCTCGGGATTTGCGCGCCTTGATCTTGAACTTTTTACTTTGCCATCCCAAAATCGACTTTTTACGAGACTGTTAAATTTCAAATCTCAAATCTGATGGCTTCGTAAAAAGCGATTTATTGCGCTGGCGCCCCATTTTTGCAGAAAGTAACTCTGAAAAGCGTCCGCATTGTCATTTCGAGCGGTAGCGAGAAATCTTTAACAATCAAGATTCCTCGTCGCTTTCGTTTCTCGGAATGACAGCAGCGGAAGCTTCTAAGATAATATTACCTAAATTGAGGGTTTCAATTTTTTGAAGATTTAATTTTTATTTTATTTTTAGGATATTGGATCATTTTTTAAATCAAAAAATTTGAAACGCTCAATTTAGGTTTAACAAACAAGATTCCTCGTCACTTTCGTTTCTCGGAATGACAGAGAGCTAAGCTTCTGGAATATTAATATATATTTTCAAATTCCTTAGAAGTCCTAAAAAATGGCCTCAAAAACTGATTGACAACTCAGTCAGTTCGGCGTATTTTCAATATCTCCAAATTTTAAGTTGAAATAAAAACTCCATCAAACTACTGGGGATCATTATTGAGCCGCAAAGAAGCCATCATTGAGGAAGCCACCCGGCTGTTTGCCGAAAACGGATTCCATCAAACCTCTACCCTGGATATCGCCGAATCCGCCGGTGTGGCCCACGGCACCATTTTTTACCATTTTAAAAGCAAAGAAGGCATTATATATGAAATCTTCAGGCGCTCCGGGCAAACCTATATAACCGACCTGAAGTCCGAGGTCGGCCGGCACCCAAAAGGCATTGAAAAAATAGAGGCGGTTTTGCGGTTCAACAACGCCTTCTGCCGGACCCACGCAAAACAGCTGTTGATCTTTCTCAGGGACTTTCCGGAAAAAAAGGACTCAAAAGAGAACAAGCTGAAAGCGCTGGTGCAATCCATCGGCGAGCAGGTTATTAAAATCATTGAACAAAGCCTGGAAACCGGCGTCGCTGACGGCAGCGTCGATACATCAGACATCAAAAACACCGCGCATATTTTAAACGCACTGGTATTCGGACTGATACATATGAATCTGTTGAGCCCGCTGGAGATCCCTGAGTTAGAACCCAGTGCCAGCGAGTTCTGCCGTCGTGCGCTCTGCGCCTGTAAATCCTACCGAGAAACGGATTGAATTGGAATAATAGGGGAAAGCATGGTGTCAATGCATCGCAAAAAGTGGCGGACCGGCTTGGGCTTGGCCCTCCTGCTTTTTCTGGCCGGCCAGGCACTGGCCGGCCAGGACCAACAAAATATAGGGTTTACGTTGGATCAGGCCTATGAAACCGCATTGGACAAAAACGAGCATGTGGCTATTTCAAGAGAAGAACTCCGGCAGGATAGAAGCGAAATTGCCATTGCCACTTCCAATCTGTACCCCCAGGTCTCCGCCGTGGCCGCCTACAATCGGGAAAAGGATATGACAATCACAGCCGATGGCAGGGATTTGGGCACCTTCGGCAACCCCGATGAGTACGGCACCCTCACGATAAGACTTGACCAGCATATCTACCAATTCGGCAAGGTCTGGTCCGGCAGGAAAATGGCCCGGTATTATTTCAAAAGCTCCAAATTCAGGCATGTTCGGCGGCTAAAAGAAATCCTGTTCAACGTCAGCACCCGCTATTATGAGGCGTTGCTGGGCCGAAGGGCCATAGAGATCGCTGAAAATGCTCTGAAGCGGGCCAATCGACAAATGGCGCAGGCTAGGGCCCGCTTTGAGGTGGGCGTATTAACCCAAACCGATGTTCTGCGGGCCCAGGTACAGGTCGCCCAATCCCAGGAGCAGCTGGAGAGGGCCAAAAACCAATACGACATCGCATTGGAAAATCTGGCGCTGGAACTGGGGGTGGCGTCAGTGCCGGGCGAACTCGCCGAGCCCCCTGAAAAAAATATCAGACCGGCATCGATCCCGGTTTTGTATCAAAAGGCCCTCACCCACCGCCAGGATCTCTCTGAGGCGGAAAATCGGGTCAACGCCGCCGAAGAACGGGTGGACTTTGAACAGGCTGATTTTTTTCCAAATTTAAGTATAGAAGGCCAATACATAAGGACCGAAGAGCCGGATATGTTCTTCGACGAGGATGACGACTGGCAGGCTGCCCTTAAACTATCCTACCCCCTGTTTACCGGCTGGAAAACCAGCGCCGAAGTCGGCAAGGCGAAATCCCAACGCGACCAGGCGAAGGCCGCCATTTCCCGATTAAGAAAGGAAATCCGAAACCAGGTGAGAAGCGTCTACCTGGATATTCAAACCCAGAAAAAAGTAATCCAACAACTCGAAAAACAGGTCAAGGCCGCCAAAAGAAACTACCGTCAGGTCACCGCCCAGTTTAAACAGGGCGTGGTGACCGCCGTCGACCAGGTGGACGCCTTTACCGCTTTAAATGAGGCGGAGAACCGGCTGGCCCAGGCATATTATTCCTATCAGCTTGACCAGATCCGGTTAGAGCTTGCAATGGGCACCTTTCAGACCGATTTACTGGCAAAGGAGCTGTCCAATGACAGAGCATATTAATTTTCGGTTAAAAACCGCGAAAACGATGTTTATGAAGCCGGAAAGTCGGCGGGATGATGCTTTGACTGCCCGGTCGGCCGTTAGCGCAGCTATGGCCGCCATCCTTTTCTTGCTTGCCGTCGTTTCGACAACCGGATGGCCGCCCGTTTCAGCGAAAGCGGCGGACAATAGTTGTATCCCGGTTGAAACCGCAAAGGTGGTAGAGATGGACCTTGAACGGACCGTTCAGGGTATCGGGACGCTGGAGGCCATTCAGCAGGTGATGATCCGGCCTGAAGTCAACGGCGTTATTGAATCCGTTCATTTCCGGGAGGGCAGCCGGGTGAAAAAGGGCGATCTGCTTTTTTCCATGGACGATAATAAAATTATAGACCAGCTTCAAGCCCGGCAGGCCGCTCTGGCCGAAGCCCGGGCGAACCTCGAAAACGCCGAACTGGTCTATAACCGCCGTGAGCGTCTATACAGGCAAAAGCTAGGGACAGAAGAAGCCAGGGATGAAGCACGGGCCAAATATAGAGCGCTTTCCGCCACCATCGACCGAATTAAAGCGGAGATTGAGGGCATCAAGGAAACCCTCGCCGACACCAAAATCAAAGCCCCGTTTGCCGGCATCATCGGCGAGCGGTATGTGGATCCGGGGGAATGGGTGGATATCGGGACCCGGTTGGCCCCGCTGGTAGAAACCGACCGCCTTAAAATCGCCTTTACCATTCCGGAGAAATACCTGGGGCAGGCCAAAACCGGCCAAACCATAAAACTCCGCACCCCGGCATTTCCAGACAGGGACTTTATCGGCGCCGTCTATTTCGTGAGCCCCCTGATCCGAGAGGATACCCGCAGCCTGATGGTCAAAGCGTACGTGGACAATCCGAATCTTAGGCTGTCTCCCGGCGGATTCGGCGCCGTTGAGTTAATTGTCGATATCCTCGAACAGAAGCCGGTGGTCCCGGAGGAGGCCCTGGTGCCAACACGCACCGGTTACATGATCTATACCATAAAAGACGGCAAAGCATTGGGCCGCGATGTTAAAATCGGGCTCCGTCATCCGGGAACCGTGGAGATCAGAAAAGGCGTTACTCCCGGGGAGACGATTATTAAATCCGGGCACATTGCGGTCAGCGAGGGCGATACGGTTTGTTCACAGCAATAAAACGCGCTTCCCCTGTTTTATGGGGAATAAAATGGAATAATTCCCTATGATCTGGAATTTATGCATCAGACGGCCGGTTATGACGACGGTGGTATTTCTGGCCCTGTTTATTTTCGGTGTATACGGCTACCACCAGATGCCTGTCAGAGAGTTTCCGGATGTCGATTTCCCCATCGTAAGCGTCTCCGTTATACTGCCGGGGGCGGACCCGGAAGTCATTGAAACCGAGGTGGTGGAACCGTTAGAGGAAGAAATTAACACCATTGAGGGAATCAAAGAAATAACATCCACCAGCCGGGAGGAAGTAGGCATTGTCACGGTAGAATTTGAGCTGTACCGGGATATCGATTTTGCGGCCCAGGATGTCCGGGACCGCGTCACCCGGGCGCGGCCGGAGATGGCCGATGACATCGAAGAGCCGATTATCCTCAAAATCGACCCGGACGCCCAGGCCGTGATGTGGATTGCCCTGCGGGGGGATAAGCGATGGGACCCCGTTCGGATGACCGACTATGCCGACCGGGTGATCAAGGACCAACTGGAGCGCTTGCCTGGCGTGGGGCAGATCCTGATCGGCGGGGAACGTATGTATGCCGTTCGAATCAAGCTGGATCCGGACAAACTGGCCGCCCACCATCTAACCGTTCAGGAGGTCATCGGAAAAATACAGGCGGAAAATGTGGATATTCCCTCCGGCCGCATCGAAAGCAGGGAGCGCGAGTTCCTCATAAAAACCGAAGGCCAGTTTGCGGAGGCCGAGCCTTTCAATGACATCATTATCACCTATAGAAACGGGGCGCCGGTGCGGTTGGGGGATGTGGGCACGGCATTGGACGGGGTTGAAAACGACCGCAACGTGGCGCGATACAACAAGGGAAAAGCCGTCGGCCTGGGGGTTGTCAAGCAGTCCGATGCCAACATGGTCGAGGTGGTGGAACGGATCCAATCCGAGTTGGACCGGATTTCCGGAGAGTTCCCGCCGGGGCTGGAATACGCCGTTGCATCGGATGACTCGCTGTATGTCAAGGAAAGTATTGATGATTTGACAACGACCATTTTTATGGCGACCCTGTTGGTTGCGCTGGTCATCCTTGTCTTCCTGGGAAGCCTTCGGGGCACCATTATTTCCGGCCTGGCCATTCCAACCTCGCTTTTGGCCGGGATGGCCATGATTTATTACTTCGGGTTTTCATTAAATGTCCTGACACTGCTGGCCTTTATCCTGGTGGTCGGACTGGTGGTGGATGATGCCATTGTGGTCCTGGAGAGCTGCTACCGGCACATGGAATACGGGGCGGAGGCCAAGCCGGCCGCACGGACCGGAACAACGGAAATCGCTTTTGCCGCCATCGCCAATACCATGTCATTGATTGCGGTCTTTATCCCTGTGGCCTTTATGCCGGGCATGATCGGCCGCTTCTTTTTTGAATTCGGTATCACCGTTGCTGTCACCGTTATCGCCTCGACCTTTACCGCATTAACATTAACCCCCATGCTCTGCTCCCGGTACCTCAAGGCGGCCACCGGAACCGGGAGGCCCTTGCTCCTGCGGATAACCGAACGGGGATTTAATAAAATAGAAGGCGGATACCGTATGATTCTGACCGGCGCCCTGAGATGGCGCTTTCTGACTGTAATGATTGCCATTCTGGCACTTGCTGCGGGCATTTTCTTCTTAAACCGGATGGAATCGGAGTTTGTCCCCAATATCGACAAAAGCCGGTTTATGATTTCATACGAAACCGTCGAGGGGGCGACGGTCAGCAATACGGACAAATATGGCAGCCAGATAGAGGATATCCTGGCCGGCATTGATGAGGTCCGTTCCTTTTTCATGGCCATCGGCCTATCTCAGCAGGGACCCGGCAAAGCCAATGAGGGTTTTTTCTTTGTCCGCCTGATTCATCATACCCAGCGGGAGCGGAACCAGGAGGCCATCATGCAGGAGGTCAGGCAAAAAATCGCCAAAATTCCCGGCGTCCGGGGCTATGTGCTTGAGTCATCAGGGCCGGTAGGGGCTGAAGCGCCCCTGCAGGTCGTGCTGGAAAATCCGGATATCGATGAGCTGGCCAGGCAACAGGAAACCGTGATGCAGTGGATGCGCAGCCAACCCGAATTCGTGGGCGTGCATTCAAACATGAAGCTTGACAAGCCCGAAGTCCGAGTCGCCGTTAACCGCCAAAAAGCCCAGGAGATGGGGGTAACGGTGGCGGAAATTTCAACCACCCTGCGCTATATTTTCGGGGAGCCGGACATATCGGAGATCGATAGACAAAGCGAGCGTTACGAGGTCATTCCCGAGATCGAAACCGAAGAGAATGTCCCGCATACCATTTACCGGCTATATACCCGGAATCAATCCGGACAGATGGTTTCTCTGGAAAACCTGGTTGAAATAGAAGAAGGGGTTGGCCCCAGCGAAATCCATCATTTCAACCGGGGGCGGGCATTGACGATCATGTCCCAGCTGCCGCCCGGCGTGGCCCTGGGCACCGCCCTGGATAAACTGAACAATTACCTGGACACCCAGCTGCCCGCGGATTTCAATACCGACATTACGGGGCGTTCCCAGGATTTCAAGGAATCCTTTTTCTACCTCACCATGGCCCTGGTTTTTGCCGTCATTTTCATATTCCTGATCATGAGCGGGCAGTTCGAGTCCTTTCTCCATCCCCTGACCATCCTTATAACGCTTCCGCTTGCGGGCATCGGCGCTTTCGGTGCGCTCTACGCACTGGGGATGACCGTGAACATTTTTTCATTTATCGGCATTATCATGCTGCTGGGGCTGGTTACCAAAAACGCCATACTGCTTGTGGACTATGCCAATGTACTGGTAGCCCGCGGATACACCGTCATGGACGCGGCCCGGGAGGCCGGCATGGTTCGGTTCCGTCCGGTTTTGATGACGGCCATTTCCACCATCCTTGGCATGTTGCCCATTGCATTAGGCTACGGCGCCGGCGGGGAGGCCAGGATGCCCATGGGGGTATGCATTTCCATGGGCATGTTTGCGGCGACCGCCTTGACGCTTCTGGTGATTCCGACGGTGTATACCCTCTTTGACGCGCTCCAGAAAAAAATTCTGGCGCACAAGACCGTAAGCGCACTGATTGCTTTTCTTATTGTGGCTCTGGTAGCCGTCTATGTATTGGTTTAATACGAGGGAATGCCCATGAAAATAATGCACATCACTATCCATTTCGAATTTTCGGATACCATTGAAAAAATTCTGGACGACCATGAAATTGATAATTACGTCCGGTATTCGATGCGGGAGGGCAAAGACCGGGACGGCAAGCATTTCGGCACCCAGGTATTTCCCGGAAACACCACGATTTATCAAGTCCAGGTGCCGGATGAAAAAGTAGAAGCGATATTCAAGGATTTAAAAACCTTCAAAGAGGCCAAGCCAGCGCACCGGCACCTTGAGGCTTTGGTAATCCCTGTGGATCAAAGGCTGGAATAGCAGGGTTAGAGATGGCAAAGCAAAAAGTTCAAGGTCAAGGCGCGCAAATTCCGAGGAATGCAGCGTACTTAGCTGTACGTGAAATTCCGAGAGACGGAAGCGCAACACAGATATTGGACTTTTTGCGAAGCCATCAGGTATTGGGCGCCAAATACTTCTCCAACATCTCAAACAACTCCTGGCGCTTAACCGGTTTGGCGATATAGTTGTCCATCCCGGCCGCCAGGCACTCATCCCGGTATCCGGCCAGCGCATGCGCGGTCAGGGCGATTATAGGAATAGCCTCAAAGCCCTTGCTACGGATCCGCTTGACGGCCTCGAATCCATCCATTTCCGGCATTTGGATATCCATCAGTATAAGCGTAAAATCATCCGGGCATCCGGAGAATTTCTCCACCGCATCGATCCCGTTCTCCGCTATTTCGACCGCATAACCGGCTTTCTCGAGCATCACCTGGATCAGCTTCTGGTTGACGGCGTTATCCTCGGCCACCAGAATCCGTTTATTTTCGGCAGATGATGATGCGATTTGATCCGCTTTCTTCGCCTCAGACGTAGCGTTGTCCGTCCTCTGCCCGGTCCCGATCAATTCGTTTAACAGTTGAAAAAGTTTTTCCCGCCGAACCGGCTTAATAATGGACCTGTCAAAACCGGACTGACTAAACAGATCCGGGTCCCGCTCGGTGATGTAGGACAGCGCAATCAAGGGGAGCCTTTCGATATCCTGATTTCCGGACTCCCGAATTTGACGCGCGACTTCATAACCGCTTATCCCCGGCATATGGATATCAATCATCGCACAATCAAAGGGGTTGCCTGCGACCAGGGCACGCTCCAGGGTGGGCAGCACCTCCATCCCGTTTCTTAGATCGGAGACTTTCATTCCGGCTGAACTGAGGGCGTTTACCAGCATGTCCACATTGACCTGGTTGTCATCGACGACCAAAACCTGCTTGTCCACCAGCGAAGCGGTCAGATCCTGCCATGGGGCGGCTTTTTCCGATTTTTCCAGCCACCCGGTAAAATGGAATGTGGTGCCCACCTCCGGCTCGCTTTCCAGCCAGACGGTACCATCCATGAGCTCGGCCAGCTGCCGGGAGATACTCAACCCCAGACCGCTTCCACCGAATTTTCTTGATATGGAGTTGTCAGCCTGATGAAACGGCTCAAAAATCGTTTTCTGTTTGTCTTCCGGAATCCCCACGCCGGTATCAGAAACACTGACATGGAGCTTAATCTTTTCGTCCTGACGGGTCTCCATCCACATGGAAAGCGCAATCTCGCCGGACTCGGTAAACCGGGGCGCATTGCCCATCAGGTTGGTCAAGATCTGTTGGAACCGGAACGGATCCCCTCTCAGGTGGGCCGGAATGGATTCATCGATTTTGCAAACCAGTTCGATCGGCTTATCCCCGATTTTCGGCCGAATAATTTCACAGACATCATAGGCCAGAAGCTCGGGCGAAAAGTCTATGGACTCAAGTACGATCTCTCCGGATTCGATCTTTGAAAAATCCAGCACATTATTGATCAGGGAGATCAAGGTTTCCCCGCTGGTCCGGATGATCTCGGCGTAGTCGAGCTGGTTATCGTTTAACGGCGTATCAATCAGCATATCCGTAAAACCCAGAATCGCATTCATCGGCGTCCGGATTTCATGGCTGATATTGGCGAGAAACTGGCTTTTCGCCTGATTGGCGGCATCCGCCTGTTTGGCCAATTCTTCGGCTTTGGCTTTTTCGGCGATTAACGCCTCATTGGCCTCTGTTAACTCCTTAGTCCGCTCCTTGACCATTTCATCGAGTCGGTCGCGATGCTTTTTAAGTTCCCGGGCCGTTTTTTTGTGGCTTTCAATCTCCTGCTCGAGGACTTTGTTTTTTTCCCCGACCTCTTTGGTCAACTGCTCGTTTCTCTCGAAAACCCAGGAAAAGCGGCGGAGCAGATTCTTTTCAAGCTGTTTATGGTGGGTGGCTTCGGCCGAGTCCGCCTCCAAGTCTTCAATCTTCGAATACATCCGGTCGATCGTATGAAACCAGGGCTGCCAGCTTTTGGGCACGCTTCGCAAGGGTTTTCGGGCGCCGGTGCGGTAGCGCGCCAGGATAAACCATACCATCTGCTTGGCCGGCGCAATAAACCAGCGATACAAAAACACGCACAAACCGATAACCAGAAGAATCGTCGCCGACCACAGGGCGATGTCCAATGCCGCCGGGCCCGGCAATTGCCCCCTTCGGAGGAACAACAAGCCGGTAACCGCCAGCATGATACCGGCGATAAGAATCCAGAGAATGATTTCATGGGGCCGCTGAAAGCTGGACAAGCGACTGGTATTAGCCGCCTGCTGGTTGGAATGATTGGCCGTCTGAGGATCTTCCATTGATATACCCGTTTTTATAACCCAGAAAAGAAGGGGTCATGCCCCGCCGTTTTCATCCGGCGCCCCCCCCATCATTTCATCGGCGCCGATTTCCTGTGTCTGTTGGCTGCCCGGCTGAATTTCTGATTTACAGTAGTAAAACTGAAGGGACGCAGAGCCGACCTCTATAATATCGAACTCATTAAGCCGTACTTCCTTGGAGACAGGCTTATAATTGACCTTGGGCTTTCTGGAGCCTCCGGCAAAGCGTAACACATAGCTGTTCCCTTCGACCTTTGCGATCTCGGCCGCCGTATGGCCGACCATCCATCCCTTGACGACAATGTCGCAATCCGAGGATTTGCCGATTCGAACCACGGATTCGGACAAAACAAGGGAATCCCGATCCCCCTTGAGACACTCAAGGCAGCCGACTTTGCCTTTTTTCGTATCCGGTTCGGCCATTTCCGACAGGCTCCGGGCAAGCCGGGAACGATGATCCGAGGTGTCAATATGCATGGTGGCCTGGCTGGTCTCCGGAGAAGAGGCTTCGTTTTCCTCCCCCTGCAAAAAGCCGAAAATTAACGTATAGGGGGGGATGGTAATCTGATCCCCGTGATTGAGCTGCCGGGAAATGACCAGCTCTTTATTGACAAAGGTGCCGTTTCTGCTCTGATAGTCCGTAATAAAATATTGTTTTCCCTCACTTTCAATTTCAGCATGGTAGTTCGACACCGCCGGGTCGTCGAGGACAATCGTATTTTTATCCAGACGCCCGATGGTCAGCGCCCCCCCGGGGTTCAGACGGAAGGCTTTCAGTTTCTCTTTACCTGCATATAGCGTCAGTACCGGCATATATAACGGGCTCCATAAATATCGGGTGATCGGTTAATCCATTCAATAATCATATGAAAACCCGGAATCCGGGTCAAGCATATTACTGGCGGGCCGCCGGCAAAGCAGCCCATGCGACACCCCCCCCTTTAAGAAAATCCGGGAAAATCCGTTTGACTCCAGTCAATGCGAACAGTACAGTAAGTAGCTTAAGGACTTTGCTTAAACCTGGTTGACATCATGTCTGATACTGAAAAAATTGTAAAATATTTTTTGAATATATTCCGGTTACAAACCGAGTTTGCCGAAGGGCAGAACGCCAGATGCCATTTCCAGAGGGTCGTCGATCATAGCCGGGTGGACCAGGTATTCGAGTTCCAGGCCGAATGCGGCGGGAAATGGAAGACGCGGCGAATGAGCATCCGACAGCTCGGTGAATCGGTGGAAAGTAAGAGCACCTGTTTTAAAGTCATCTACGATGACCTTCTGGTGATAAAAATACCGCCCCGGGCATTTCCGAGTTTTGAGGTGTACCTTAAATTCATTCAGACGGAAAAGGCAATTGCCAATCAACTGGCTCCCGACGTCGTCTGTCTGTCGCCTACGCTATCCGTCATCCTGAAAAAAATTCCACAAACCCAGCAAAGGCAAAGGTATATACTTAAAACCGAGGAGGACTATATCCGGATGCTGACCCATGAGCCGGGCCTCCAGAATTATCTAAAAATCGGGGATCGACTGGCATTTTTTATGGATCTTTCCCGGTACGTATTTTTGAACCAGGTGCTGTTTTCCATGCATGAGAAAAAATCACGCATACCTGAGACCATATATAAAAATCGCGAGGCATTGTTTGACCTGGATGCCTTTGAAACCATTTATGGCCCCGAAAATGATGACATATTCTTCGAGATCAACCGGTTATACGGAAACTATCAGAAAACACTGGATCGCGTGGTCGAGTATACCGAGGGGCTTATCTCCATTCCCGATTACCTCAAGGCGGAATGGTTTATGGACGAGTTAACCGGCCATGCATCGGATATTCAGGCCGCCGGTTACTCCGCCGTCGCCGCCGAAAATATTGAAAACGCCCTGCCATCGGTTATAGGCAAGGGCAAAAACGCCATCACCCGCTATAAAAAGATGGTGGATGCCCATGTCATGCAAAAAATCTTTGAAAACAACCGGACGAAAATGGGGGCATTGATTATCAATACCCTTGAACTGGTCTGCCGATTAAAAGAACAGGCGGTGTCGGTTCGCGATTTAAAACCGGATAACATCTTTGTGGCGACAAATTTTGATGGGGCGGATCATATACTGGGCGACCCGTCGGGCTATTCCCTCGGATTGATTGATCTGGAGACTGCGATATCGTTGAAAACCGCTCAACCCAATGCCCTTGAGCAGCCTTTGATGGCGGGCACCCCCTCTTTCATGACCCCCTCCCAACTGTTTTCCAACCCGGTTTTAAAAGAATTATTCGGGAGCCAGATATTTAGAATCCTTTATATGCAGGACTGGTATGCCACGCTGGGAATCATCTTCAACATCGTCACCGGTCAGCATCTGTTCTACCGAACGGCCAAACTCGTGCCGGAAATCATTCGGCTGAAGAAAAAAAACGCCGGCAGGCTAACCGACGTTTTTAAACGGGTCAGCTGGAATTTCTGGCAAACCGCGTCAATCGAACTGGCCGAAAGGCTAGAGGCGAATCAATACCGGCTGGAGGGCCTTCATATCAATTTAACCCATCATATCCGAAAAACCCTTTCCGCCGAAGCCGTTCAGGAAAGCGCCATCCTGACTGAAGCCATCCATCAAATGGTTTACAGCCAAAAGTTATTCCCAAACAACCATGAATCCTTGATCAATGCAACTGCAGAGAGTATCCGCAGGCATCGATTGAAACGGGAGAAACAGCAGGCCGCCGCAAAAAACGCATCAAGGCTGGAGACACGCATCATATCGTTTTTAAAAACCCTGGAAACACTTAAAACGCAGGTCACCCGATCCCGCTCCCTGATGAACTTTCCGCTGGAACCGGTTACTGCCGCTGAATTGATGAATCTACTGTTTTACCGGACGTTTTATGCCATGTACAGGCCAACCTGGTCAGAGCGGGGGCTGCCCACGGCGGAAGCGGACTAGGCGGGTCAAAAGCGCCGCTGCTACTTTCCCAGATACTGATTCAGAAGATCCTTCAATTCACCGAATTCCGCCTCAATCTCTGCATATATAGGGAATGCGTCGGCAAGGTCTCCGGATTTGGCCTTCATTTCGAGCCGATAGGCCTTCTCCCGCAATCGGTTGGCGGAGATATTGGCGGAAGATCCCTTCAATGTATGGGCGGCATTGGCCACAGCCTCCGGTGATCCCCCCTTGATACTTGTTCTGAGGTTTTCAAGGACCTTGGGCGCATCCTCCAAAAATATGCCCAATACCTCCCGAATTAGCCCCTCATCCCCGTCAACGCGCTCGATCAGCTCATCGAGGGCAAAACTTTCGGTGTCCGGTCCGATGGGTCGGTCCTGTTGCATAGGGCTCAAAGATTCGATAGTTTAGGTTCGTGCCCATCCATAAATGGCTAATTTATGGACAGGCACGAGGTTAATGTTGGCGAAAACGACATAATAAAATTATAATAATACTAATACGAATATGATTGGGGGTAAAGCATAAAAGCGAAAAAACACCGGCGCCCCCTGATAAGATTAATAGGCGGGCGCTTACAGCGAGAGAGGAAGAATTATGGCAGGTTCTCAGTTTACGGAAGATGCGCTTGAGCAGATTAAATCCCATGGTTTAAGCGTTGATGAGGTGAACAGGCACATTGCGGTGTTTAAAAAAGGCACGCCCTACCTGAATCTGGATCGCCCCTGTACCATCGGCGACGGCATTAAGAGGCCAGATGACCGCCTGAAAATGCGTTGTATTGAAAAATACCGGGAGGCTGCCGTCAAAAGACGAATGCTAAAATTTGTTCCCAGCTCAGGCGCCGCCACCCGTATGTTTAAAACCCTTATCAAGGCCAATAATCGTTATGACCGGATTACCGCCGATGATATCAAGGCAGGCATCCTTGATGACGAATCAGAGGCCTCGGAAATCCGCACATTTATAGATGGACTCCGACGGTTTGCCTTCTACCCGGCGCTGGCCGATACAATGCAGCGCGATGGGATAAGTGCCGCCAGTATTTTAGAAAAAGGAGAATTCAAGCCATTTTTGGACTACCTGTTGACCGAGAAGGGTTTGGGCTATGGCGGCAAACCCAAAGGGCTATTGAAATTTCACCAATATACTGAGGCGGCCCGAACCGCGTTTGAAGAACACCTGGTGGAGGCGGCGGGCTACAGTAAAACCGAAGCCGGCGAATGCGCGCTTCATTTCACCGTTTCCCCGGAGCATCGGCAGGATTTTGAATCCCTGCTCGAGTCGGTCCGAAGCGGGTTTGAAAAACTTTTTGATGCGCGTTTCACGGTTGATTTTTCCGTCCAGAGCCCTTCCACGGACACTATCGCTGTGGATATGGATAACCAGCCATTCCGCCGGAACGACGGTTCACTGCTTTTCCGACCCGGCGGCCACGGCGCCCTGATCCAAAACCTTAACCGCCTGACAGACGATATTATATTTATCAAAAATATCGACAACGTGGTTCACGACCGGTTCAAGTCCGAAACCATCGAATGCAAGCAGATTCTTTGCGGCTATCTTTTGATCATCCAGGAAAAGATTTTCCACTATATTGATGCGCTGAGCCAAAATCCGCCCGATGAGCCATTGATTGAAGAGGTTACCGGATTCGTCGAAACCGAACTCTCCGTAACCCCCCCGAAGGCTTTTTATAACGGTGACAGGGAAGACCGGCGCCGTTATCTTGTGGATCGGTTGAATCGCCCCTTGCGTGTCTGCGGAATGGTCCCCAATTCAGGAGAACCGGGGGGCGGACCCTTCTGGGTGAAGGACAGGGACGGCCATCTTTCCATCCAGATTGTCGAGACCAGCCAGATTGATCCGGAGGATGACGGCCAGCAGGCCATTCAGCAGGGGTTGACCCATTTCAACCCGGTGGATCTGGTCTGCAGTATCCGTGATATAAACGGCAATCCGTTCGATTTATCCCGATATGTCGATACCGAGGCCGTATTTATCGCCTATAAATCAGAAGAAGGAAGGGACTTAAAAGCCCTTGAGCATCCGGGGCTTTGGAACGGGGCCATGGCCTACTGGAATACGGTATTCGTCGAAATCCCGCAGATCACCTTCAATCCGGTTAAACGGGTGACGGATCTACTTCGCAATCCGCACCAGGCAAAAGATCAATAAGGTATAAAGTATAGGGTATTGGGTATTGGGTATTGGGTGTAAGGTTTAAGGTATAGGGTATTGGGTATAAAGGGTATAAAGGGTATAGGGTTTAGGGTGAGAGGGTAGTTGAGATGGCTGATGAACCAGAAGATATGAAAAAAAGCGCGGTCGGGCACCTGCCTTTTCCGGATTACTCCCGGCCGGTGTTTCAGGTGCCTGAAGACAACCGGTCGCGCATCCTTGATAAACTGACCCGGATTTACGGCCAGGCCCAGGGCAGGGCCGCCTATACCGAAATTGAACGGCTCATGAGGGTCTACTATGCACACAAGCGCCCCGAACAGATAGCGGCAGAAAAAAGTTGCCATCCGGAAGCTCGCTTCTCTGAAAAAGATATCATCCTTATCACTTACGGTGACATGATCCAGGGCGAAAACCGGGCGCCGCTTGCCCAGCTATGCCGCTTTGCAGAGACCTACCTCTCGGATACTTTCAATACCATCCACATCCTGCCGTTTTTTCCGTATTCATCGGACCGTGGCTTTGCGATTAAAGACTTTGAGCGGGTGGATCCCGCACTCGGGGGCTGGTCGCACCTCGCCCGGATCAAGGGGCGCTTTAACCTTATGGTGGATCTGGTCCTGAACCATGTATCGTCCGAGCACCGCTGGTTTCAGGCGTTTTTAAACGCCAATCCGGTTTATACCGACTTTTTTATCGCTTTCCCGGATGAAGATGCCATCCCGGCCGATCAGCTGAAAAAAATCGTCCGCCCCCGAACATCCAAGCTGCTGTCTACGTTTGATGCCCTTGACGGCCAGAAGGCCGTATGGACCACGTTCAGCCGGGATCAAATCGACCTGAATTACAAATACTGGCCGGTTCTCTCCCGCATGATCCGACTCCTGCTTTTCTATGTCCGACACGGAGCGGACGTGATCCGGCTGGATGCGGTCACCTATCTGTGGAAACAGCTCGGAACGGCCTGTGTCCATCTCGATGAAAACCACCTGGTGGTCAAGCTGTTCCGCGACATTCTGGATACAGTAGCCCCCCATGTGGCGCTGATCACTGAAACCAATGTGCCCCATTCGGAGAATATCTCGTATTTCGGAAGCGGCCGTGACGAAGCGCAGATGGTCTACAACTTTGCCCTGCCGCCTCTTCTGCTTTACACCTTTCTCGCCGGCTCCGCCGAAAAACTCACGGACTGGGCCCGGGGGCTTGAAAAAATATCCGATACCGCCACTTTTTTCAATTTCATGGACAGCCATGATGGCATCGGGCTGCCCGGGGCCAGGGAGATCCTGAATAATGAGGAAATCGAGTGGATGGTCCAAACGGTAAAGGACAGGGGCGGGCTGGTTTCCTACAAGGACACCGGGGACGGCACCACCAGCGCCTATGAGCTCAATATCACATGCTACAGTGCGCTAGATGACAACCGTCGGGAAGCGTCGGAAGAAATAAAAATCAAACGATACCTCGCCCTCCGCTCCATCCCCCTCGTGCTGGCCGGCGTACCCGGCATCTATATACACGGCCTGCTGGGCAGCCAAAACGCCGTGGCGGCCGTTGAGGCCGACGGTGTGGCAAGAAGCGTCAACCGCGAAACATTGCATGCTGAAAGCCTTCAGGAGGAGCTAAGGGGTAGAAATACGACGAGGGCTAAAATCTTTTATGCGTTTTCCGAGCTGATCGCCAAACGCCGCCATGAACCCGCCTTTCATCCCAACTCCGCCCAGCAGGTGTTAAACCTCTCGGAAAAAATTTTTGCCGTGATTCGAACGACGGGGGAAAAATCCGGCAGCCTGATCTGCCTGACCAATGTAACAGAGACCCCGCTTGAGACGGCGTTGGCGCTTTCCGCCGCCGGCTTGCCCGGCCTCTCTCTGACAGCGAGTTTCACCGATATCGTCTCGCACACCGCATACAAGGCTAAAGACGGTATTCTCAGCCTGTCTTTGGCGCCTTACACGCTATTATGGCTAAAGCCGGATTAAATACACACCGCATATAAGGATTAATCTTTTTACATTGACAAAATATCCCCTCTTCTCTAAAAATTGGGGTTACGTATTTTACGCATATTTTAGATAGGAGGGCATGAGTTTAAATCTTTATCCGCATATATTCCCGTTCTGCCCTGTACAACAACAAACCCAGCCGCACAGGGATGTTAAATGACGATACTTGTTGTTGATGACCGACGCGAAGTAAGACACATTATTCAGGCCTTCCTGGAATCCGGAGGCTACAATAACATAATAACCGCGGCATCCGCCGAACGCGGGCTCGAGATCCTCGGCGTGGAAAGGGACGATCCCGTCAGCCAACCCATTGACCTGATACTGATGGATATCGTACTTGACGGGATGGACGGGGTTGAAGCCTGCCGAAAAATCAAGTCCTATCCCGCCCTATCCGATGTGCCGGTCGTGATCATGACCGCCCATACCGAGCCCGAAAATATTGACAAGGCCTTTGATGCCGGCGCCATTGAGTTTCTGTTAAAACCCGTCCAGAAGCTTGAATTGCTCGCCCGCGTCAGATCCATCATGCATTTCAAAAGCCAGCTGGACCGGCTGCGGGAACGTGAAAAACAGTTGACCGCAATTACCGATGAGTTGGAAACCGCCAACGCGCGGCTGGAACGCATGTCCCATGCCGACGGCCTGACCGGTATCCCCAACCGCCGTTACTTTGATTTTATGTTCAAAAAACTCATGGCATCCGCCACCCGTATGTCGATTCCCCTATCCCTGTTGATGCTGGATATTGATTTTTTCAAACCCTACAATGATACCTATGGGCATCTGGCAGGCGATGATGCGCTGAAAACGATCGCCGAGAACCTTCATAAGACGATCAAACGGGAAAGCGACTTTATTTCCCGGTATGGCGGCGAAGAATTCGCCATTGTACTTTTCGGAAATGATCTTAAAGCGGCTGAGCGGCTGGGCGAAAACATACGGCAGCAGGTTGAGGCTTTGGACATCGCCCATGAGGCCTCGGGTACCAGCGACCGGATAACTGTGAGCATCGGCATTGCCACCTGCATACCGGAACCCCATATCAAGCCCGAGAACCTCATCTATTGTGCCGATCAGGCGCTTTATGAGGCCAAAAGCACGGGGAAAAACCGGGTGGTCACTCGCGACTCCGAGTATCTCGACGATCCGGCGTTAAAGAGGAACCATACCTTGATGGCCCGGCATTATGTTTAAAACCCCAGCATCAGGGCGATGATTCCGACAAGGACACAGTAAGGCGCAAAATAAAAAAACTGACCGTGGCGAACGATTTTTATCAGCGTACTCAAAGCGATGTAGCCGACCCCGGCCGAGGCGGCGGTCCCCAAAGCGATTGATAGCGTCGAGATTTCCCCCCATCCATCCGCTCCGCAGGCCAGGCTCAACACAAGGGCGCCTAAAATCGCGGGAATGGCCAAAAGAAATGAAAATCGGGCCGCCGTATCCCGTTTAAGCCCCAGACACAGGCATACAGCAATCGTGGCCCCCGAGCGGGACACGCCGGGGATTACGGCTACCCCTTGGGCGAGGCCGACAATCAAGGCCCCAAAAACCGTAAACTCGACCATTCCCAATTCCCCTGGCTTTACCAGCCGGGTTCCCACAAGCAGTGCGGCGGTAAAAAAAAGCGACAGGCCGACAACCCACAGGGAGGTAAATAGATGATCCGAAATTTGATGAAAACCAAGTCCCAAGGCGGCAGTGGGCAGTGTTCCGGCCAGAATGAGGCCGAGCGTTTTCAAATCCGGATCATCGGTCCATCCAAAGGGCCGTTCGGCTTTCGGTTTAAGCATCTGCCCGCCAAATCGAAGCACCGATTTTAAAAGAGCGGCGATATCAGAAAAAAAATAAACCGCCACCGCCAGCAGGGTGCCGACATGAACGCTGATGTCAAAAGAAAGCGCCGGCTCCCTTAGGTTGAAAAAGTGTTGAAACAGCACCAAATGCCCTGAGCTGCTGACCGGAAAAAATTCGGTGAGCCCCTGTACGATCCCCAAAATAACGGCCTGAACCGGATCCATCGATTGGCTCCAAACTACCTAAATTGAGCGTTCAATTTTCTGAAAATTTAATTTTTATTTTATTTTCAGGCTATTGAATCATTTTTTAATCAAAAAATCCCCCCCGGGATTTCCAATTTCAGCGCGGCTCCCCGCCCTGTGTCAAATGATCCGCATCCGGCGCCGCCTTTCGAATCACTTCCAACACAATGAGATCCGTCGAATAGGGGTTTTCCAAACAGACATCGGCGTCGGCATCAATGCACAGCATATCGGGCGGGCCGACTTCGCGTTTTTCATCGTCTATTGAAAGCCAGCCCCCGCCGGCGATGAAAATCCAGGAAAGATTGCCATGACCATGGCCGGAAAACGCGATACGTCTTTTGGGGCTGATCATAAGCTTCCGAACATACAGTTCATCGTTAGGATCAACGATCTCAGCCCGTCCCCAGGGGAGATATATCCAGGGATGCCTAACCGCCTCCCGGCGTCCGCTTTCCTTCAGATGATCCACAATGTGTTTGACCGCCTGGGCCTTTTCCATTGACGCCACCAGCACGGCATCCGACGTTTCCACGACGACCTGGCGGGACAGGCCCACCCCGGCGACCAGGCGTTGGCTGGAAAAAATCAGTGAATGATCCACATCGGATACCAACACGTCCCCGGAGATAACATTCTCATCCCCATCCTTTTCACCCACTGCCCAGATGGCGGCCCATGAGCCCAGATCATCCCAGCCGGCCTCAAATGGGATCATGACCCCGCGCCCGGTTCTCTCCATAACCGCGTAATCAATGGAATCCGAGGGGCAGGCCCCGAATTCTGCTTCATCCAGCCTGAAAGCGTCGCCGTCCGCCCTCCCCTTTTGAAACGCGGCTTCACAGGCATTGACGATTTCCGGAGCAAATCGTTTCATCTCCGCCATCACCGCCCCGGCAGCGAACATGAACATACCGCTGTTCCAGCAATAATCGCCGGAGGCCAGATACCCGCGGGCGGTTTCCAGATCCGGTTTTTCCACGAACTCGTCGATATAAAAGCCGGCGCCGTCACCGCCGCCCCCATTTCCTTCTGATACGGGGGCCGGCGCGCCTTTTCGAATATAGCCGTATCCGGTTTCCGGTTTATCCGGAATAACGCCGAATGTAATCAACGATCCCGCGGCCGCGTAATCGGCCCCCGCCCCAATGGCTTGATGAAATTTTGCCACATCATTGATCAGATGATCCGCCGGAAGTATCATGATCAAGGCACCGGGATCAATGGAGGCGGCTTTCAGCGAGGCGACGGCGACCGCAGGCGCCGTGTTCCGCCCTACCGGCTCAAGGAATATGGCCGACGGCAAGACCCCGATCCCTTTTAACTGTTCGGCAACAATCAGCCGGTGCTTTTCATTGCAGATCACCATCGGCGGCGCCATATCCTTGACACCGTTGATCCGAAGCAGGGTATTCTGAAGCATGGTACGGTTATTGGTCAACTTGAGCATCTGCTTCGGATACAACCGCCGGGAAAGCGGCCATAGCCGCGTACCGGAGCCGCCTGCCAGAATTACCGGGATAATCATCGTCGGGTCCTTTCCAGAACAGATTCACGGTTCAGGGTAAAAAAATCAAAAGCTTGGCGCATTAGCGCCTCTCACTGCCGTCATTCCGGAAAACGAAAGCGGCGAGGCATCCTGTTTGTTATAGATTTTTCGCTTTGCCTTCGTGTCATACCGCATAAGCCTTGATCAGCCTTTTAGGCGCCCGTGTCGATATGAATCGGCGTCTGCCGGCAGATCGATCAAATAATCCCGTTGCCGGCGATGGCATCTGCCAACGCAAAAGGCTGAGGGCAGGTGCCGTTTAATTTCGCGGAAGACTTCCGGGAGGCAGGTAAACAAGAGCTCATAGTCCTCGCCCCCGGCGAACATAAATGCGTGGGCCGGAAACCCATACTTATCGAAGAATCGGGCAAGCTGCGGATCGACCGGCATTTGCCCGGCGTCAAACGCAATGGTCAAGCCCGAGGCTTCGGCAATATGGGCCGCATCACCTGAGAGGCCGTCGCTCATGTCCATTACGCATGAAACCCCGTGCGCGGCCAGAATCTGCGCGGCATCAAACCGGGCTTTCGGATGTTTGAAATGATGGATCAGATCCGGAAATGCTTCATCTCCGGTTTCCAAACACTTAAGGCCGGCCCGGGCAAGCCCCAGCGGGCCGGTCACGTAAACCCCGTCCCCCGGCCGGGCGTTTTTTCTTAACGGGAAAATGTCCGATCGCCCGCTGCCAACGGCGAAAAGATCAATCGTCAACTCCCCTGCGGCGGATATATTGCCCCCGCCGGAACATGCCGAGTGCCGCTCCAGGCCCTGCCGGATACCCCTGTACAGCTCAATAATCGATTCCTCTGACATGTCGCGCGGTATGCCGAGGTTGACAAACAGCACCTGGGGCCGGGCATAGGACGCCGCCAGGTCACTGAACGTAATTTCAACGGCTTTTTGCCCGAGCTCCGCCATTGTCTGCCACGACCTCCGAAAATGGACGAACTCCCGCTGGGTATCAGTGGTAGCCACCGGATGCGCGATCCGGTTCAAAAGAGCGGCATCATCACCCGGCGGGACCCGGACAATGGATTCATCCATCGGTAAGGACGGCAGGAGGGAGTCAATCAGGGAGAACTCGTCCTGCCAGGCAGACAGGAACTTACGGGAGCGGGCCCCGCACGCCCGGGCGAACCCAACTGCGGCCTGTGCTGGGGCTTCGGCGCGGGTAATACCGCTGATCACCGCCCCGCCGGCAGCCCCATGGCCCATACAATCGGCCACATTTTGCGCATTGACACCGCCGATGGCGACTACGGGAAGGGGGGCTTTTTCAACAACCGCCCCTAGCCCGGAGAGGCCGATCACCGCCTTGGCATCCGCCTTTGTCCCGGTGGCGTACACCGGGCCGCTGCCGATATAGTTGCAGGGCGTCAGATCAGCGGCGTCAAGCTCGGCGGGTGTGGATACGGACACACCGATGATCGCCGACGCCCCCAAAATCCGGCGGGCGACCGACGGCGGCGTATCCGTCTGGCCGAGATGGACCCCGTCCGCTGCCACCGCCTTTGCCAGAAGCACGTCGTCGTTGATCACGAATGGCACAAAGTGCCGCCGACAGGCGTCGCGAATGGCCTCTACCTCCGGTATGTCATTTATGGAGAAGTGTTTGTTCCTATACTGAACAAGGGTCGCGCCGGCTTTAATGGCTATCTCCGCCTGCTGAAGCGGCGAAGTGCCGGGCGCCTGGTCATCCGTGATAAAATAGAACCTTAGATTTTCAGCAAAACCGGTTCTCACAGGCCCCCTCCCGCCTGGATGGGGCCGGTCTGCCCAATCCCCTCGAATTGGGCCGCCCATTCAAGAAACCGGTTAACCTTATCCGGGCCGTATCTCTCAATGTTTTTTACCACGGATACGAATTCCAGCGGCTTGCCGTTGCGATGCCATTTTTTGGAAAAAAACTTGTCCGCATAACAAATGATCCGCTCTTCCAGCGTAACAGGCAGCATATCCCGTTCAGGGAGCGGCAGTTGGTGGGCCCTGATTTCGTGGGCCGTCAGCCCCACCCCCACATGCCGTTCACATACCCGCGCATGCCGGGATAGCCCCCTTTCTTCCAGAATTTGCCGGCCGAGATAGCCGTGGCAGATATAGGGATAGGCCCCCGAACATCCGATGGAGGGGGCGTTGGTTAAATATATGCCGATATCATGGAGCAGCGCCGCCTCTTCAATGAATGCCATGTCCGGGTTGAGATGCCTAAGATTTGCGGCAATGCCCAGTGCCCGCCGCGCCACGGCCCTTGAATGGGCGACAAGGATTTCATGCGCTTCGGTTCCCGGCGGATACAGCGCCTGGATGATTTCTTTGGGCTGATTAGCCATTGTCCCCCTATCAAAATTGATGGCTTCGTAAAAAGTCCAATATCTGTGTTGCGCTGCATCCCTCGGAATTTCACGTACAGCTAAGTACTCTGCATTCCTCGGGATTTGCGACGCCTTGATCTTGAACTTTTTACTTTGCCATCCCAAAATCGACTTTTTACGAGAACCTCAAAATTGATTCTTACCGGACATCAACACCGCTTCGATGAACGGATCAATCCCCCCGTCCAGTACGCCGTCCACATTGCCGATCTCGAGGTTTACCCGGTGGTCCTTGACCAATTGATACGGATGCAGGACATAGGAGCGGATCTGGTTCCCCCAGGCGATTTCGTCTTTACTCTCGTGCATTTCCTGCATGCGCTGCTCCTGTTTCTCCTTTTCCAGTTGATACAGCCTGGCGCGCAAAACTTTCATGGCCAGCTCCCGGTTTCTGATCTGGGATTTTTCCTGCTGGCACTGGACGACGATACCGGTGGGTATATGCGTAATCCGAACGGCGCTGCTGGTCTTGTTCACATGCTGGCCGCCGGCGCCCTGGGCGCGATAGGTGTCAATGCGCAGATCATTCTCGTCAATATCCACCTCGATCTTCTCGTCGAGTTCCGGATAGACGAATACCGAGGCAAACGAGGTATGCCGCTTGCCGTTCGCGTTAAACGGAGAAATCCGAACCAGCCGGTGGATCCCGATTTCGACCTTAAGATATCCGAACGCATACTGGCCGGCCACTGAGAATGTGACGCTTTTGATCCCCGCCTCATCCCCCTCCTGCATGTCGATCATTTCCATCTTGAAGCCCTTTTGCTCGATCCAGCGGGCATACATGCGAAACAGCATCTCCGCCCAATCCTGGGCTTCCGTGCCGCCGGCCCCGGCATTGATCGACATGATGGCGTTGTTCTCGTCGTCTTCGCCGTCGAGCACCAGTTGAAGGGAGAAGCGGCTGATCTCTTTTTCAAGCCGCTCCGCTTTTCGCTCAGCCTCGCCGGCAGCGGCCTCATCGGACTCCTCGACGGCAAGATCAAAAAGCACATCACAGTCCTCCACTTCCTTATAAAGGGCATTCCAGGTGTCGATTTTTGATGAGAGCCTGGCCCGCTCCTTTAGAATCGATCGGGCGCCATCGGAATCCTCCCAGAAATCGGCCTGGGCAATCTGATTTTCGATCTCGGCCAGCCGTTTTTGTTTGCCCGGCAGGTCAAAGATACCCCTTAAGCTGATCCAGCTGCTTATAGAGATCCTGAAGGGTCTGCTTGAGTTCGACTGTCATTATTTACCTCCTTTATTTTTAAACAATAATTTTAACACAATTATAAACCCGGTGACAATAAAACAAGCGATCGGCAGCCAATCCCCGTGCCGGGTATAAAAACTCTCGTAATCCTTTATTAACGGAATGCGCCGGGATAAAACGGCTGTTTCGAACAGCGGGCTTTTCTCCATGGCCCGGCCCGCCGGATCAATATAGCCGCTGATTCCCGTATTGGCAGACCTTACTAACGTCCGCCGATTCTCTATCGCCCGAAATACCGCCATTGAGAAATGCTGATAGGGCGCGCCGGTCCTGCCGAACCAGGCGTCATTGGTCATATTGATCAGAAAATCCGCCCCGTTTTTCACCATCTCCACTGAAAGCGGCGGGAAGATGACTTCGTAGCAGATCAACATACCGACGCGGGTGTCCGCCCACCCCATGGTATCGCCCCGCCTTCCGGCGTCAAAATCGCCCACCTGGGCGACCAGGCTGTTGATAAAGGGGAGCCATTTCTTAAACGGGACATATTCGCCAAACGGAACGAGATGGACCTTATCATAGCGGCCGTGGACTTCCCCCTGCGGCCCGATCAGATAGGCGCTGTTATAATTCACAGGGGTTCGGTTGACAAACTCCACCGACGGCGCACCGATAATAAAATACGTTTCCGCTTTGTCAATGCCGTTTGTCACCTTTTCGGTCAGCTCCATATTATACCGGAAATAAAAGGGGGCGGCGGTCTCCGGCCACACGATCAATTCCGGCGACGGATGCGAGGCACGATCCGAGAGCTCGAAGTATTTATCAACGGTGGCCTCCATAAACCGGCGGTCCCATTTGTGCATCTGCGCTATATTGCCCTGGACCACGGCGACATCCAGGGTATCGGCCGCCGCCATCCGTTCATCCATCTCGTTTACCCGGGCATTTCCATATATCAGGACAGCGCACAGGGCGATCAAAACGAACAGGCAGCTCCCGGCGGCAGCCCGGCCGCTGACCCCCCTTCCCTGCCACCTCTTGCCCGAGACCGCCAACACCAGCATCAGCAGGGCCGCATTGGCGAGCAGAATAATTCCGGACACGCCGTACACGCCTAAAATATCGGCAAATTGGATCAAGTCGAGCTGATCCGCCTGACTGTATCCCACAATTCCCCAGGGAAATCCTGAAAAGAGGATGGAGCGGAGATATTCCAGGCAGATCCAGAAAACAGGCGCCATGATAACCATGACGACCGGCCGGCGAGCCGTCCAGGTCATCAAAACGGCAAAAATGGCCGGATATATGGCAAGATAGAGGGCCAGCAGGAGGAGGGCCAAAATGCTCAGACTAAATGACAACTGCCCGTAAACCCGCATGGTGAAAGCCAACCAGTAAATCAGGCTCAGATAATGGCAGAGCCCTGCCAAAAACCCCAGGAGAAAACTCTTCCGGACATCTGTATCCCGGATGGCGAAAAAAAGAAGCGCCAACGCCCCCCAAACCGTATAGCTCACCCCGATTATGGGAAAACCGGCGGTTAACAGCACGCCGCTTAAAACCGCCAGCATGATTTTCCCCGAATTCTCAGTTAGGGATTGAAAAAGTGCCATTTCTTTATAATTAAAGGATATTGGTATTAAAATGATGGATAGGGGGATAAAACCAGCGGGGCCGGCATTGTATTTTCCCCCATTTTATGTCAAAACTGGCTCTAACTTTTAGAACCCATTTACACGAGTTTGGCTGACAATAAAATGGATGAATTTACTGAAATAATCAATAAAGATCTAACGGGAGAATAATGAACGTATTGATTACCGGGGCCAGAGGGCAGCTCGGACAGGATTGTGCGGCGGTTTTGGGCGGCAGACACCGCGTCACCGCGGTTGATGTGGATGAACTCGATATTGTCTTCGCAAAAGCAGTGGACGCCGCCGTTCAATCCTTATCCCCCGAAATCATTGTTAATTGTGCGGCATTTACAAATGTGGACGCCTGTGAAAGCCAAAAGGATAGCGCCTGGCGGGTCAATGCGGACGGACCGGCCAACCTGGCGGCGGCGGCGGCAAAAACCGGGGCCCGCCTGATCCATATTTCCACGGATTACGTATTTGACGGCCAAAAGCCGGTGCCTGAGGCTTATACCGAGTCTGATGCGCCCCATCCGCTGTCCGTGTACGGCAAAAGCAAACTCGAGGGGGAGCAGCGGATCATGGAAAAAATTGACAACCATGTGATTCTGAGGACCGCCTGGCTTTATGGGTTAAAGGGCAAAAATTTCATCCGCACCATTTTGGGCAGGATATTAAATGAGCCGCAGAACCGGCTTAAAATTGTTAATGATCAGTATGGTTCGCCCACATGGAGCCGCCGACTGGCCATGCAGATCGACCGGCTATTGACGACTTCGGCCTGCGGCATCTACCACGCCTCTTCCGAAGGCTATTGTACGTGGTACGAACTGGCGACGGCCCTTTTAAAGGCGCTTGACCTATCCGGCCGGCTGAGCCCCTGCACAACCCAAGAATACCCGACGCCTGCGCCGCGGCCCGGCAATTCGATTCTGGAAAACAACCGTTTGAAAACGGCCAATCTTAATGTTATGAACAATTGGCAGGCGGATCTACAGGAATTTTTGGGAACCCACGGTCAGGAGTTGACCGCGTCTTTGACCCGGAATACAACTGGAGCCTTTTCATGAACCTTCTGGTTACGGGCGGCAGCGGATTTATCGGCAGCAATTTCATCCGGTACCTGTTGACTGAAACGGACTTCAACGGTCAGATTATCAATGTGGATTGCCTGACCTATGCCGGCAACCCGGAGAATCTCTCCGATATCGAAGCCCGTTTTTCAGACCGGTATGTTTTCGTCAAGGCGGACATCGCCCATCAGGAGGAAATGGCCAAAATTTTTGATTACTACAGCATTGACGCCGTCTGCCATTTTGCCGCCGAATCCCATGTGGATCGCTCCATCGCCGCGCCGGATGCCTTCATCCATACCAATATCTTCGGCACCTACACCCTGCTCGAGCTTGCCAGAAAACGCATGCATCACATCAAGCGGTTCCATCATATCAGCACGGATGAAGTCTATGGGAGCCTTGGGAAAAACGGATATTTCAGTGAAACATCGCCCTATCAACCGACAAGCCCGTATTCGGCTTCAAAAGCGGCTTCCGATCATTTGGTTCGCGCCTATTTTTATACCTACGGTTTACCGGTTACCCTGTCCAACTGCTCAAACAACTACGGGCCCTACCAGTTCCCGGAGAAACTGATTCCGCTGATGATCCTGAATGCATTGGCGGGAAAGCCGCTGCCGGTTTACGGCGACGGCCGCAACATCAGGGACTGGCTCTACGTGAGGGACCACTCTGCGGCCTTATGGACGATTCTTGAAAACGGCGAAATCGGTGAGACTTACAACATCGGCGGCAACTGCGAGATTGAAAATATCCGGCTGGTGGAACAGATCTGCGGGATTATTGACAATCATCCGTCCCTGGGATTCGATACCTCCCGAAAAGACCTGATTACTTTTGTCACGGATCGCCCCGGCCATGACCGGCGATATGCCATTGATGCGACAAAAATCATGGCCGATCTGAACTGGGCGCCGAAGACCCCGATTGAAAAAGGGCTTCGGGAGACCATTGACTGGTATATCGAGAATCAGGAATGGATCGATCGGGTCATCAGCGGTGAATACCGAAACTGGATCGAGCAGCATTATCATTTTTAAAAGCGATTTATTGCGCTGGCGCACCATTTTTGCAGAAAGTAACTCTGAAAAGCGTCCGCATTGTCATTTCGAGCGGTAGCGAGAAATCTTTAACAATCAAGATTCCTCGTCACTTTCGTTTCTCGCAATGACAGCAGCGGAAGCTTCTAAGATAATATTAAATATTGTCGAGTTCCTTGGAAGGATAGACGAATGAAAGGAATTATACTGGCCGGCGGATCAGGCACACGACTCTACCCGTTAACCCGGGTCACCAGCAAACAGCTGCTGCCCGTCTATGACAAGCCAATGATCTATTATCCCCTGTCGGTGCTGATGCTGGGCGGCATCAGGGATATTCTGATCATCTCCACGCCCCACGACCTGCCCAACTTCCAGTCCCTTCTAGGCGATGGATCATGGCTGGGGATCCACATTCAATACGCCGAACAGCCGCGGCCCGAAGGCATCGCCCAGGCTTTTGTCATCGGCAAGTCTTTTATCGGCGGGGATCCGGTCTGCCTGATTTTGGGGGACAATCTGTTTTTCGGCCACAATTTAAGCGGTATTCTGAAATCGGCGTTTAATTCCAATCCCGGCGGCGTGGTCTTCGGCTACCGCGTGGGGGACCCGAGCCGCTATGGTGTCGTGGCCTTTGATGATAGCGGAATGGTCATCGATATTGAAGAAAAGCCGACGCAACCCAAATCCAATCACGCAGTGGCCGGCCTCTACGTCTACGACAACGCGGTCATCGATATCGCCGCAGGCCTCAAGCCTTCAGACAGGGGGGAGCTTGAAATCACCGACGTCAACCGGGCATACCTCAAAGAAAGTGCCCTAAAAGTCGAGCTTCTCGGCCGGGGGTTTGCCTGGCTGGATATGGGGACCCATGAATCCATGCAGCAGGCGGCCAGTTATGTCCAGACCATCCAGAAACGCCAGGGCTTCAAAATCGCCTGTGTTGAAGAGATCGCCTATCGCCTGGGCTATATCAGCAAAGCGCATTTGGAATCCCTGGCCGAGGCCATGAACAAAAATGAATACGGGGCCTATTTAAAAGATATATCCACATTTAAACGGGCGGAACTGGTCCAATGACGATCCGACGATCCCCGGGACAGGCAGCCCTGTACCTGCCCGACGGACTAGCAACCGAGCCATAAGTCTTTACGGCGCACCGCGGGTTTTTTTGGGTGCCCCATCACCGTCTCCGCTCCCGGCAGGATTCCCGGCTGCCTCTGTTTGCCCCACGGTTTGACCGTAATACTGCCAGCCGCCGCCAAGTGCCTTGTAAAGGCCGGCCAGATTGGAGGCTACCTGCCCCCTGGACTGGACCAGCTCATCCTCCAGCTCAAGCAGGGACCGCTGGGCGTCCATGACGTTATAGAAATCCGCCAGACCGGCCTTGAAACGATCCCTGGCCAAAAATTCGGTGCGTTTGGCCGCTGAAACGGCTTTTGCCAGGGATGCTTCCCGCATCTGCTCCTTGGCATAAGCGGTCAAGGCATTTTCAATCTCCTCCTGGGCATGGAGCACCGCGGACTTATACTGAATCAGGGCCTCTTTTTGTTTTTCCGTCTGTAGCTCGATATTTAACCGAAGCGCCCGGCCGTGAAAGATCTTCCAGGAAACGCCCGGTCCGATATTCCAGAACTGGCTCCGGGCATCAAAAAACTGGCTTTCCACATCCAGGGCCTCCAATCCTATAGTGCCGAGCAGATGAAACTTGGGATATAGTTCGGCCGTAGCCATGCCAATTCTGGCGGTTTGGGCGGCAACCCGCCTCTCAGCCCGACGGATATCCGGACGACGCCGCATGGCCTCTGCCGGAATCCCCACCGCCACTTCGGCGGGCACCTGTGGAATCGGCTCGGCAGGCGTCAGCTTTTCATCGATCAAGCCGGGTTCAAGGCCTAAAAGGACCGCCAGTCGGTTCTTGGCCGCGCGCAATCCGCTCTTCAGCCTTGAAACCGTGGACCGGGTGCGCTCCAGATTCCTGAGCGACTGCTTAACGGCCAGTTCATCGATTAAACCGGCCTCATACCTGGAGGTATTCATTTCATAGGTTTTCTGCTGAATTTCTATATTCTCCCGGGTAATCTCCAGTCTGTGCTGATAGGTCCGGACCTCTATATAGTTAAGCGCGACTTCGGCCATCAGACTTGTCATTACATCGTCTACATCCGCCCGGCTGGCCTCGAGCTCGGCTTGCGCCGCTTGAACGGATCGCCGGATACCGCCGAATACATCGAGCTCCCAGGAAGAATCGAACTGGGCGATATAATGATCCATATCATCTGCCCCGTAAACCGTCGGCATCGACTCGCTGCTTTGTAGTCTTTGGGCGCTGCCGCTGCCGTCCAAAGTGGGATAGAATTCGGACCGGCTGATCCCCCGATTAATCCTTGCCTGACAGAGCCGGGAATAGGCCGTTTTAAGATCCAGATTCCCTTCAACCGCTCGTTTTTCCAATTCGGCAAGGACCGGATCACCATATACCTCCCACCATTTGGATACGCTGTCCCTCTCGGGCTGGCTGGCCTCCAGGCCCTTCTCCATTTGGGCGACCCAGTCCTTGCGGGGTTCAGGCTGAACCCCTGTATAGTCGGGCCCCACCGCACATCCGCTGATGAATACCGGAAAAAAGATCATCGCCAGGCACAACACAAGCCCGATGCGTTTCGGGTTTGGCACCCTGTTGTTTTTATTGCTGTTTGCCTGCATAAGAAATCCCGCCGTTTTAGTCTAGTCGGATTGTTCCGTTTTATTGCGCGAATCCCGGCGCTTTTCCCCCATCCGCTGGAAGAAGAAGTAGAGGGTCGGAATAATCAATATGCCCAGGGTGGTCGCCGCTATCATACCCGAGAATACAACGGTGCCGATATGCCGGCGGCTTGCCGCACCTGCGCCCATGGCCCATACAAGCGGGGCCACGCCCAGTATAAAGGTCAGGGCGGTCATGAGAACCGGCCGGAAACGGATCTCTGCGCCTTCGATCGCGGCTTTATACGTTGAAAGGCCCTCATTTTTTCGATCCCTGGCAAACTCAACGATCAGAATGGCGTTTTTGGCCGCCAGGGCAACCAGCAATACCATGCCGATTTGGGCGTATATGGACAATGGATGGCCGGTTATCCAAAGCCCGATAAATTCCCCCAGCGTGGCCACAATCACGGAAAGCACGATGGATAGAGGAAGATTCCAGGATTCATAGAGGGCGACCAGAAACAGATAGGCAAAAACGATTGCCAGGGCGAACAGGTAGCCGACCGTGCCTGAAGCTTTCTGCTCCTGGTAGGACATGCTGGACCATTCAAAGGCATACCCCTCCGGAAGGGTCTCTTTGGCCAGGCGGGCCATTGCGGCCATGGCCTGACCGGAGGAGTACCCCGGCGCGGCCTCGCCTTTAATCGCGGCGCTGGTAAACTGGTTGTACCGGTTGACCACCCGGGCCCCCAGAGTGGTGGTCATGCTCAGCAAATTTTCCACGGGCACCTCTTTGCCATTTTTGTTCGTTATATACAGGTCCTTTATATCCTGCCGGGTCGTCCGGTATTTCGCCTGACTCCGGACTTTGACCTGATAGGTGCGGCCGTAGAGGTTGAAATCGTTGACATAGCGGGACCCCAGCTGCTGGCTGAGGGTCGCAAACAGCTGGCTGACCGGAATGCCCAGCTCCTGCATCCGCGTCCGGTCCAAATCAAGGAATATTTCGGGCGTATCCGCCGAAAAGGTGGTATACACCCGGGTTAATTCCGGCTCCTGGTTGGCGGCGCCGGCCAGCCCCATGGCGGCGGCGGCCAGTTCCTGCGGGGATTGGCCTTTTGTCGCCTGGAGTCGGAAATCAAATCCACCGGTGACGCCCAGCCCATGAATCGGCGGCGGTATAAAGGGGCGGATAGTGGCCGTGGTTATGGCGTTTAACTCCATGGCGGCCTTGCGCACCAGCGCGTTTATATGAAGCGCCGGCGCCTTGCGCTCTTCCCACGGGTCTAAGTCGGCAATGACGAATCCCACGTTTTCGGCCTTGCCGCTTAGCAGGCTGAACCCGTTTATCGCCAACACGTGTTCCACGCCCGCCATATCCAGCAGCTTCTCTGTTACCCGGGCGGTAACCCGATCGGTTCGCTGAAGGGTGGCGCCCTCCGGGAGTTCAACGTCAATGAGAAAGCCCCCCTTATCCTCCTGGGGGAGAAAGCTGGTAGGAATATGGCCGGAAAAAAGCCAGGCGCCCCCAGCCACAATCAGGAAAAACAAAAGGCCGACCACCAGGTGTCGGATCAGCCAGCCCACAACAGCAATATAGCCCCTGCGCGTGCCGCCCAAAAATGTGTTGAACCAGCCGAACGGCCCCCGTCTGTGGGGTTTGGCCGCTTTCAGCAGGACCCCGCAGAGCGCCGGGCTCAAGGTCAGGGCGCATATGGAGGAGATCAGTACGGAAACACACAGGGTAACGCCGAACTGTTTGTAAAGAAGGCCCGTAATGCCCGGCATAAAGGCAACAGGCACGAATATGGCCAAAAGCACCAGGGTGGTGGCGATAATGGGGCCGGTCACCTGGGTCATGGCCTTGATGGCCGCCTCCTTTGCCCCTAAATTTTCCTCCTCCATGATGCGGTGGACATTCTCCACCACCACGATGGCGTCATCCACAACCAGCCCGATGGCCAGAATCAGGGCAAACAGGCTGATGGTATTTAAGTTAAAACCCAGGGCCAGCAAAGCGGCAAATGTACCGATGATGGAGACCGGTACGGCGGCCGCCGGGATCAGCGTGGCCCTTATATTCTGCAGAAAAATAAAAATGACCAGGACCACCAGCAGAAAGGTCAGTCCCAGGGTAAATGCAATTTCATGGATCGCCTCTTTTACGTATTCTGTGGTATCATACGGAATGACGTAGGTAATGCCTTCGGGCAGCCGTTCGGCCTGGTTTTTAAGCTCCGCCCGCACCGCCTGCATGGCCTCGAGCGCATTGGCATCAGAGGACCGGTAAAGCGCCATGTTAATGGCCGTGCGACCGCTGAATTTACCGAAAGCGCTGTAGTCCTTGCTGCCCAGCTCCACCCGGGCCACATCCCGGACCCGCACCAGGCCCCCTTTTTCATTGGCCCGGATGATGATATCGCCGAATTTTTCCGGATCCTTAAGACGCCCATGGGCGTTTAGGGTATACTGCATCTCCTGGCCGGGGATACTGGGGGCGGTGCCGACCGAGCCCAGCGTGGCCTGGATGTTCTGCTGCCGGATGGCCTGAATGACTTCATCGGGGTTCATCCCAAGGGCGGTCAGCCTATCCGGATCCATCCAGATGCGCATGCTGTATTCCGTCTCCCCGAATATATAGACGTCGCTTACCCCGTCAATGCGCTGCACGGCATCCTTGATCGTGCGGCTCACATAGTTGCTTATAAACAACCGGTCCCGGCTGCCGTCAGGCGAGGTAAAGGAGACTACGCCCAGCATGTCCGAAGAACGCCGGCGCACATCAATGCCCTGGTCCACGACCTGCTGGGGGAGCTGCGATTTGGCAAGCTGCAGCCTATTCTGGACGTTGACCTGGTCGATATCCGGATTGGAGTCCACATCAAAGGTCACCTCCAGGGAGAACCTGCCATCGTTGCTGCAGTTCGAATGCATATACAGCATATCCTCGACGCCGTTCATCTCCTGTTCAATCGGGGCGGCCACGGTATCCTTGACGACATCGGCACTGGCGCCCGGATATGCAGCGCTCACCCGGATGACCGGCGGGGTGATGGAAGGATACTCCGCCACCGGGAGGGCAAAAACGGCGATGAGCCCGGACAGGGTGATCACGATGGAGATGACCATTGCCAGTCGGGGCCGCTGGATAAATATTTTCGAAATCATGGTCTAGCTGTCCTCTTTCTTCCTTGCTGCGGGCCCTTCGTCGCCCCGGGTCTTCACCTTCATTTCCGGACGCACCTTCTGCAGCCCCTGGACGATGACCCGATCCCCCTTGCTGAGGCCGGATTCGACAATAAATTGGTCCTCTGATGCCGGGCCAATCCGGATCCGGCGTTTTTTTACCGTGTTGGTGTCATCCGCGACATAGACAAAGTCACCCTCCCGGTCCGTCTGCACCGCCCGCTGGGCAACCGCGGGCTGCATATCCGGCTCGGCGGAGCGGACAAAGACATTGACGTATTCCCCGGGAACCAGCCGTCCCTTTGGGTTGTCAAACCGGGCCCAGACCGCAATGGTTCCCGTATCCGGGTCCATTTTATTGTCAACAAACGCGATGCGTCCGCTTTGCGGATATTTCGTCTTATTCGGAAATTCGAGCTGCACCTTTAAAACGCCCTGGTCCTTTTCGGTCTTCGCATCGATAAAGGCCTTCTGGATAATGTCGAGCTGTTTTTCGCTGACAGAAAAGACCACCCGGATGGGATCCACGCTCACAATTTCCGCCAGCGGCTTTGAGGCCGGACTGACCAGGTCGCCCTTTTTATAAAAACTTTTGCCGATACGCCCCTCCAGCGGGGCCTCAATCGTGGCGTAATCCAGATCGATCTGTGCCAGTTCCAGGTTGGCCTGGGCCTCTTCAAGCTGCCCCTGCGCCAGATCCCGGGCCGCCTTGGCATCGTCTAGCTGGGTCTGCGGCACGCTTTCCGGCTGGGCGGAGCGCAGACGGCGAAGCCGGGTTTCGGCTTTGAAGAGACTGGCCCTGGCCTGGGTCACCTTGGCTTCAGCCGATGTCACACGGGCTTTATATGGCGGCTGTTCGATCACATACAGGAGTTGGCCTTTTTCGACAAAGGCGCCCTCTTGAAAATTGACCGTTTCGAGGTAACCCTCCACCCTGGCCTGAAGATCTATGGAAACGATGGCCTCCACATGACCGACGTATTTTTCGGGCTTGTTGGCGTCTTTGAGGGCAACCGCCGATACCTTGACCAGCGGCGGGGGCGCCTGCTTACCCTCCCCCCCCGGCCCGGCAAACCCGGCTGCCGGAAGCATCATGAAATAAATGAGCAAAATCGACAAAGCGGCTCTCATGTTATGTGTCCTCCATATGAGAAGTATAAAAGGTAAAAATATCGAAAGTCGTGAATAGAAGATTAATATGAAAATGTCAAAAGCGTTCCTGGGAATCCGCCCATGCCTCTTCCCCGGAAGAACCCATCGACAGTTTCCACAGGGTGTGATGAACCAGGCCATGCGGGTCAAGACGCCTGGCAATAAGGAGGCCGCAGGCAGTCTTGCCCGGTGACCGGACCTCTTCTTCCCAGGCCAAATGAATACAGATTTCATTTTCCACCTCCAGGTTCTGGTAACAGGCCACCCATTTTGGCGCGGGAATACCCCTTTCTTTACCGAAAGCGGCCAACTCTTCCAGGCAGGCCGAGCACTGCATGGGCCTGGCGGTGCGTACGGTGATGGCTTCTATCCACATAATATTCTCCTCAAAGTCTCTAAATATAGCAATATTCCTGCCAAGAATAAAAATAATAAATAATCAGATAGTTATTTGAAAACCGCCTTGGGTCATTGACATTATTATGTAAAAATGTTTACGTCATTTAGTAACCAATGTTGACAACCTCGTAAAAAGTCGATTTTAGGATGGCAAAGTAAAAGGTTCAAGCCCCAGTTAAGATCCGGGGGCGCGCAAAATCCCGTGGAATGCAGCGTACTTAGCTGTACGTGAAATTCCGAGGGACGGAAGCGCAACACAGATATTGGACTTCCAAGGAACTCGACAATATTTAATATTATCTTAGAAGCTTCCGCTGCTGTCATTCCGAGAAACGAAAGTGACGA
>Ga0209947_1000129_pt1 | contig 41461 bp, 32 predicted proteins | sample SalPonR2_B_D2_MG_FD_185706 | JGI IMG/M metagenome (GOLD analysis project Ga0209947, IMG submission 185706) | Salt pond soil microbial communities from South San Francisco under conditions of wetland restoration - Salt Pond MetaG R2_B_D2_MG... ...
CAGGTGGTCGGTCGCTTCCATGCCGGCGACACCACTGACCGCGGCGTCCAACAAGTGCTGCGCCGCATTATCGGGATCGGGGTACAGCCCAAAAATCTGGCTGCAGTTCGCTTGGCAGGCTTTCAGTAGTTTGAAGCGGTCGACCTTCGCCTTGGAATGCGTTTCCTCATGCGGATAGATGTTGCCTTCGCCGAACCGTTGCAGACGAACGCCACACATAAAGCCACGGCGTGTCAAGGCCTCGCCGGCGTACTCGAATTCTTGATGATAAACATAGATCGCTGGATCCCCTTCGGTTTCCAACACCCCTTCGGCTTGCCAGTTTTTGAAGAACCTTGCCGCTCGCTGATACTTCGCATCCTCGGCGTCCCCTGGCTCTTCGCGGTTCAGGATGATTCGCACGACGTTGGCCGGATGCTGCTCGTAGAGCCGTTTCTGTAGTTCTGGGTCGATGACGTCGTAGGGAGGCGCGATGACTTCGGACAGGGAGCCAACGTGGCCGAGGTTGTAACGAACGCCGCGGAAAGCTTGGATTTCAGGCATGGTCTTACAGTTCGCAGGATTAGCGGGGAGAGCAGATCCAGCTTAAGGAACCCGCTGCGGGCCGAACAGGTGACGGCGGTTTGGGCGCGTTATCGATACCCCGGGTGAGCAAGTTTTAAGCGCATGAAAAAACCCGCGCGACCCAGTAGGCCGCTCGGGTTTTCAGTCGAACAATCGACAACTAAACGTTGGCGATTAGTACCGGTAATGGTCAGGCTTGTAAGGTCCATCGACAGGTACGCCGATGTAGTCAGCCTGGTCTTGCGACAGCTTGGTCAGTTGCACGCCCAGTTTACCGAGGTGCAAGCGAGCGACTTCTTCGTCCAGACGCTTGGGCAGCATGTGGACTTTAATGTCGTATTGGTCAGCACGTTGCCACAGTTCCATCTGTGCGAGAACCTGGTTGGTGAACGAGGTGCTCATCACAAAACTGGGGTGACCGGTGGCGCAACCGAGGTTGACCAGCCGGCCTTTGGCCAGCACCAACACGCTGCTGCCATCGGGGAACGTGTAACGATCCACGCCACCAATGTCGGCAGGTTTGATCTCGAGCTTGGAGACGCGGCCTTTGGCGACTTCGCCTTCCAACCAAGCGATATCGATTTCGGTATCGAAGTGACCGATGTTGCAGACGATCGCGTCGTTAGGCATCTGCTCGAGATGCTCGCCGAGGATGATGTCCTTGTTGCCCGTCGTGGTGACGAACAAGTGGCCTTCCTTACAAGCGCGTTCCATGGTCGTGACTTCGAAACCTTCCATCGCGGCCTGCAAAGCGTTGATGGGGTCGATTTCGGTCACGATCACGCGACAGCCATAACGCTGCAGCGAGTGGGCACAGCCCTTGCCGACGTCGCCGTAACCACAAACGACGGCAACCTTACCAGCCAACATGACGTCGGTGGCTCGCTTGATTCCGTCAGCCAGCGATTCGCGGCAACCGTACAGGTTGTCAAACTTCGACTTGGTGGCCGAGTCATTGACGTTGATGGCGGGAACCTTCAGGGTCCCCTTACGGTTAAGGACTTCCAGGCGATGAATACCGGCCGTGGTTTCTTCGCTCAAACCGCGGATGTTCACCAGCAACTCTGGGAAGCGATCGTGAACCATGGCGGTCAAGTCACCACCATCGTCCAAGATCATGTTCAACGGCTCGCCCGAAGGGAAGTGCAGCGTTTGCTCGATGCACCACTCGAACTCCTCGTCCGTCATGCCCTTCCAGGCGTAGACTGGGATGCCAGCGGCAGCGATTGCGGCCGCGGCTTGGTCTTGGGTGCTGAAGATATTGCAGCTACTCCAAGTGACTTCCGCACCCAACTCCACCAACGTCTCAATCAACACGGCAGTTTGAATCGTCATGTGCAGGCATCCAGCGATGCGAGCACCCTTCAGCGGTTTCTCCTTGCCGTATTTCTCACGAAGCGCCATCAGACCTGGCATTTCATTTTCGGCTAACATGATTTCTTTGCGGCCATACTCGGCAAGTTCAATGTTCTTGACTTTGTACGGCAATCGGGTCGTTTCGACCTGCGACACGGTGCAGTCTCCTGAAACGGGTAGTGTTGGGATCGAGTTCCGCCCGCGGCGGCCTCGATGTGCTCAACCGTATAAGACGGACGAGATTCACCCATCTTAGAGGGAGAACGAACATTTTGTTAGGGTGTCATGCGACCTTTTGCCAGATGAAGGTCGTTTCGCCAAGGAACGAGTGTACGCCTTTAGCTAGTTTTCACTGGTCAAGGGCGGGTTGAAAATTCTTTACCGCGGTGCAAAAAAACTCGATCAACTGGGCGTCTTTCACGCCCTTGGGACGCTCCACTCCCGACGCGACATCGACGCCCACAGGATTTGCTAGCGTCAAGGCTTTTTCGACGACTGCGGGGGTCAGGCCGCCGGCAAGCATCCATTCAGCGGGGCAGGCTTGCGACCATCTGCCGATCGCGCGCCAGTCCAGTCTTTGGCCCTCGCCGCCAAAATGAGCCCCGGCGTCGGCGTCGAGCAACAGGGTGACGCCGAGGCTTCTCCAGGGGGCAACACGCGACTCAATCTGGTCGATTGTCAGTTCGCGGGTCGGCAAGCGAATGGCGCGAATGACGGCAACATGGTCCAGCAAAGAAGCGGCCGCCTGGAGGGTTTCGTCGCCGTGGAGTTGAACGGCGGCGAGCCGGAGCTGGTCGGCGGTCCGCAGAATTCGCTCACGTTCCTCGTTGACGAAGACGCCGATCGGCTGCAGGCCCAGTGCAAGGGCAGTGGCGGCGAGACGTTCGGTCGCTGCGTCCGCGGGGTCAAGATACCGCACGCTGGGCGGATAGAAATTCAATCCCACCGCGTCGGCACCCGCCGCGGCCGCGGCCTCGAGGTCCGCCAGACGACGCACACCACAGATCTTGATTCGGAAGCGAACGCGAGTGGGCATCGATGGAACCTCGAGCAGTGGAAAACAGGATCGCCGGCATGAGCCAACTTTTTTTGACTAACCCATGCGAGCGTCAAAACCGATTCTTTAGGTAGCGACTCTTAACAATGGGTGATTCATGCTGCTCCTTCGCACTCCCCTCATCCGACGCGCCGGCGTTATTGCTTTGGCCGTCATTCTGTCAGGCTTGGCCCTCGCCCGTCACCGCACTCCGCTGCAGACGGTCACCGTCTCCAACGGGCTCCAGACTCACCGTTTTCTGGTTGCCGCCGATTCGCAGCAGCTCGATCCATTGCGAGCCCGGATCGCTCGGCAGACAACCGGCAAACGGACGCCCAAGCCGGATGCATATTACGGAGCCAAGTGGCGAATGCAAGCGGCGGCACATTATCTGGCACTTGCCGAAGCACGGAGCGCGACGTCGCGTCGTCCCGCTGCACCGCCCCCCTTGGGCATGGGTTCGGTCCAGCAGGCAGCGTTCCGCGAGACGGTCGGCTTGGAGGAAACGAAGGCGGTTGAACATTGGAGTCAGCAGCACGCCGCGGCGCGGGTGGCTTTTGAAACGCTCGCCGCCAGCTTGCCCGCGGGGCCATCTGCGGCTGGCCAGGAAGTGACGCTGCGACTGGGCCCCCTGGTCGCTTCGGCAGCCAAGCCTGCCGAGCTGCTCGCCCTGCTTGCACTGGCCAGCCTGATCGCTGGCGGCTATTTGCTGGCGATGCAACCTCAGCCGGGCAAGATCCTGCTGCACACACGCCGACAGATTGTGGTGCCCGCCGCATGGCTGGCCCAAGTTCGCGATCGGCGCGAACAGTTCGCCAAAAGGCTGTACCAAGCGGCGTGCGGCATCGGCGTCTTGGCGGTGTTGGTCTGGTTCTGGTAGGCCAGAGGCTGCGGAGAACACGCCGGCAGACCCTGTCGCTTGCGGGTTATTTCGCTTGCGGAACTGACCTCGGTTTCGGCGGCACGCCAAACTTTGTCGGCTCGGACTCCGCTACTGCTTGCGGTAAGGATTGAACAGCAGGTAGTTCAGGTGGCGATAGAGGTCGCTGCCGGCAAGCAGGGCTTCGTGTTTGCCTTCGCCAGCGAGCCGACTGCCGTTAAGCAAGATCACGCGGTCGGCCACGCGGAGCGTCCGCAATCGGCGCGGAAGGATGATGACCAGCGAGCCGCTCTGGGCAAGAAACAGAAGTGCATCGAGGCTTGGGTCATCGTCCAGCATTTCCGCACTATCGGGCTCTTCAACCACGACCACGGCGGGGCGACGCAGGAGGGCACGGGCGACCCCCACCGCATACCGCGTGGGGCTGTCCAATCGCTGATCATCGGGGGTTACGACCGTCGACAGGCCGTCACTCAAGTCGTTCAGTCTTTCGTAAATGCCGACGCGGCGCAACGCCTCTCGCATCGCCTCGTCACCGCCGATGGCGTCCAGGCCCAGCAAGTTCTCTCGGACCGTACCGCTCCAGATCGGACCATCCTGCCCGATCCAGAAAACTTGGCGGGAGAGCGAATTCGGGTGGATCTCGGCTATCGGTAGGCCATCGATCGCGATCGTTCCGTCACTCGGCTTCCCAAATCCCAGCAGCAATTCGGTAAGGGCCGCCGTCGAAACCGCGTCGGTGCCGAGCACGGCGACCAGCGAGCGAGGTTCCAGTCGCAGCGTCAGGCTGGTCAAGATATCTCGCCCGCTATTGCCCGACAGCGTGACACGGTCCAGTTCGACGGCGCTGCGTAGCCCGGTAATGCCGACCCGGTCGCCCAGTTCGCCCTCTTCGTCGCCGTTGACAAAGTGATAGATAACCTCGGCGGCACCGGAGGCTTTGCGAATTTTCTTGTAGGCGCGTAGCAGTCGAATCGCGGAGATCGTCGCGACGGTGAGCGACAACGCCAGCACGACCGCGGCAGGCAATCCCATTCCCTGTCCGGTAGCCTCTTCGGTCAGCGGATCGACACGGAAGCGGTTAACGCCCAGCGCCAGCACGACGACGCAGACGGCCAACAGGGCTGCTAGCCCGACCAGCGGGACAATCCGAGCTTGATGGCCATCGACGATCGCTTGACGACGCCGCACCCGCTGCAGTTCTTCGGCAAACACGTCGGCCACGACAGCCCGAGATTGCAAACGGGCCAGCAGCGGGGCTTGCTGGACTAATTCAACCAACCGCTGTTGCGAGTTGGCCAGTTCCCAGCCGATCATCCGGACCGATTCGCGGCTGGACAACCAAACTTGCAACCGCCACACAAAGATCGCACTGACAACTGCCAGAGCGGCTAACCAAACATCGACCAGCAGCGCGACGAGGATGCACCCGATCATTGTCAACAGCGTCCGCGGGAGGCTTTGCCACCAAGCGATCAGGCCGACGCGGAGGCTTGGGAGTTCTTTGGCGATCAACGCTTCGACGCGCGCACGCTGCGCTGCCGCCCCTTCGGTTTGAGCCCGATGCAGACTGTGCTGCAACAACCGACTGTGAAGCGACTCAATCGTCTGACGACTCCGCTGCAACAAGCCGACTTGCGTTCGCCACAACAAGATCGCCAGCGCGACCGACAGCAGGGCGATCAAACCAACCAGCCATGCCAGCTGCGTGAGCGGCTCCAACTCCAGCAAGCTTGCCGGCAGCGGCACACGCAGCGCCCGACCGAACCGAACCGACGGTGCGAGCAAGCCGCGGCTAAGCGTACTCGCTACACACCCCGTGACGATGATCAGCAGCGGCACCATGAGGGCCGCGACGATTCCAGCCAGCCCCCAGATGATCCAGCGCGGACCGGAAATTTCTTGGCGAGCGATTGCGAAGGGGCCTGGAAAAATCATTGCATCGGTGTGTCAGAGGCAGCGCCGCAAGCCACGTGGGGTGACTTGCCGATCCACCATTCTAACGCGAGCAAAGCCGCAAGGGCAGACTCAGCCCGCTGGCACCAACCCTAATACCGGCACCAACCCTTATGCCAAGTCGCGATCTTCGAACAGCAGCAAGGCCAGCATCAAAATCATGACGCAAAAACAGGCCATGTAGTTGAACGCGCCGGCGAGGTAAATCGGCGGGATGTTGATCCCCGCGTCGACCGCCGCTTGCCCGCTGAAGGAGTTCAGGTTGGGCACCACCACGGCGATTAATTTGCCGACAAAACTGACCAGCGGATTTTCTCCCGCCGAGGAACGCACCAGCGGCGCAGTCAGATTGCCGATCACGTAAATGATGAAACAGCAAATAAAGTTGGCCAGCAAAGGCAAGCGTGTCGCCAACGCCACCGCGATGGCACCGATCGCCATCGTTTCCATAAAGTACAGCGTCAGCGGCGGCAACGTCGTCATCACCTCTTCGTGAGTCACCTCCCAGCCCGGCTGTTCGTTCGCGGTTTCACGTGCATCGTAAATCGGCTTGTAGCTGACCGTTGTCAGCAGCACGGCTCCCATAACCAAGAACAGCACCAGCACCGTCATCAAGATGCCCGTGTATTTACCGAGCAAGAAACCGCGCCGTGTGATCGGTTTGCTGAGCACCGTCAGCGCGGTGCGGCCTTCGATTTCTTCCGAAACCGTCGAACCGGCCGACCAGACGAACTGGATCAAAGCAAAGACCATAATCAAGGTCATGCTGCAGTCCTTCATCATCTTGATGTCGTCCCCCATCGTATGGAACGGAACGATCCCCAGGATGATGATCGCTACCACGCCACCGGCCATCAACACCAAGTACAGCGGCTGCGCCATCTCGCTCTTGGCCGTCGACAGGGCGACCGCGGCGATCCGCGGTGCGGCTTGGCGGAAGGTGATGTAAGCACAGACCAGCAGGAAGAAACTGATGCCCACGAAGGGAATCGTCGCCGCCTCTTCAACGGCGGGTTTGCGGACAAACGTGAAGGTGACCGTAGCCGGGTCGGTCTCGGTGTTTTGGATGTACATGCTGTCGCTGTCGCGCGGCACCGGCGGTGGCTTCAAATCACCCACACGATAAACGACCGATTCGTCGGGCAGTAACGCGGCCGGAGTCATCCCAAAGTTGTCAGGATTTTCGGCGTCGGCAATTCGCACGAATTTGTCGGACTCGACCCGCAGTTCCGTCAGTCGCGAAGGGTCGTATCGTAGGTCGGCAACTTTGACAAACGGCGCCTGATTGGCTTGCACGTCCAGGCCGATCCCGGGGATCTCGATCGGAATGACTTCGGTGCCATCGTCCAACAAGTTGACTTGTCGAACCGAATTCAAAATATCGCGAGGCGCTTCCACGACTCCCGTGCCGGCGAACCCAATCACGGCGAGCACCGCGGCGGTACCCAGCACATAAGGCATCGGACCTTCGGTCACAATCTGGAAAAATTCTCGCCGAGTCCGCGACCAAGCACCGTAGACAATGCCCCAACCGCAAATGATGCCGACCATAATCAGCGGCAGAACAAGATGCAGTTGGTATTTCTCAGGTTCAACTTGAGGCACATAGTTCCAGCACAAGACAAGCGAAATCACCGCCGCGATCGCTGCCGAAACACCGGTCGCCAACGGTCGATTGTCCGCCAGGGAACCGATTGCGGGAACCAGCGACAAAGCGGCCAGCACGCCGTACACCGCGGCGATCAGCAACAGCCCGGCGGTTAAGCCCACGGCAATCACCCAGAACGGAGTGATCCACACGTGCAGCCACTGCATCAAATCCATCGGCACCATGCCAACGGTTGCAACCGAATCGAGGCGACTGAAACCGAGAAGCATTCCGTCAAGCATCGAGCGTCATCCAAGAGCAAGAATTAAAAAAGAACCTGAATGACTATTACGCAGGCAGTTGCTATCGGGTTCGGGAAGGATAAATCGGCTTTTGGAGGAATTGCCCGCTCGATGATTCGCTCGATGATTCGCGTCACCCCGCCAACGGGACAGCCACAGCAATCTGCGAACCGAATTCTAACCCCGCGTTTGGCGGAGCCTGTGGCGGGGGGGGGGTGCTTCATCCGGCGAGGGGGGCAAGCTGCTCGCGAACGGCATCGGGGATTGCGACCGATTCCAGCCGCCCTGCCTTGAGCAGACAACAGACGGCGGTGATGGTGCCGGTTGCGACCGCACGGTTTTCGCAAGTGAACTCGAAGCGATAGCGGACGCTCTTGTTTCCCAAGTGCTCCACCGAAACGGCGATTTCCAGCATTTCCTCGAACCGGGCGGCAGACTGATAGTCGCACTGCGTCGCGACACGCGGCCACGTCAGATGGCTGCCATCGGCAGTCGGTTGCATGACGGACAAACCGACCGAACGCAGAAAAGCGTGCTCGGCAGATTCCATCATCGGAAAAAATGCCGAAAAGTGAACGATCCCAGCCGCGTCGGTGTCTCGAAACTCGACGCGGCGTGTTACCAGGAAAGCCACAATAGCGAAGCTTACTCGCCGACGAACGGCATGAGGCCCATGTAGCGGGCTCGCTTGATCGCAGCCGACACCGCGTGCTGGCTGACCGCGGTGCAGCCGCTCTTGCGACGACCGACGATGCGACCATGGCGATTCACCAGCTTGCTCAGCAATTCGACGTCCTTGTAATCGATGTACATCGGACGTGGCCGTTGGCCATCGACGAAGATCGGATCACGTTTTTTGGTACGCGAACGGACTCGCGAGCGCTTGCGGGCTCGGCTGCGGTTGCTGAGGGGACGGGGTGCCATCGAATGTGCTTCTCTGATTCAAAACCGGGAAATCGCTCGCCAAGAATCCTGTCAGAAGGCCGCTGCCGATTCCGATCGGCGGGCAGTCTTGCGAGCATTAGCCCGGCAGTATGCCCATTACCCAACTTTTCGGCAATAGGCTAAGCCATTTTTCCGCGGAATTCCTGTCTCGTGGGTGTCCTGCTTTTTACACCGCACGACGCCGTTGCTACATTAAACCGCGGTATTTGGTCGTCGATGGCTGGTAAAATGTTATATTGATTTTGGGCCCAACGCCCGACTGCGGTCGCGATTTCCTGCAACGGCGGTTCCTTTTTCTGTGACCGCTGTCCTGATTTCTGCAACACTTTGCTGCAACACTTTGCTGCAACACTGCTCCTGCTGTGCGACAGACCTGAGACCACACCTGAGACCCTTTTTCCTCCCCGCGCTCTGGCGTTCCCCGCTCGCTGCTTTTCAAGATTTCCTCGCATGCCGATTCCTCTTCGCTGCTCCGGCTGTTCCCGAACCATCAATGCGCCCGACAATGCGGCGGGCAAGCGAGTCAAATGCCCCGCTTGCGCGACGGTGCTGTCGGTACCAGCGAGTTCGGCCCCCGCCGCGGCTCGCGCCAAGAGCCAAACGGTCCCGTCCGCGCCCGCCAGCCAGGCTCCCTCGTTTCAAGCTCCGGCAACGCAAGTTCCTGTCTCGTCCGCTCCTCTCTATTCACCTTTCGAACCCGAAAGAGTTGACGACGACGGCTTGCTGACCGATTCGGATTTCAAAACCTTCAATCCGGCGGCCCCACGCGGTCCCTCGGGCCCTGAAATCCCGCAGGCCAAGAAAAAACAGAAACGGCCCGCCTCGTTTTACAAAGTGCCGGCCATCTTTGGGATCGTTGCGGCCAGCTTGAACATTGCGGCCGCTTTGGGATTGGTCGTGTTCATGATCTTGCTGATCGTCTGGGCCGTGCAGGCCGACGAGGCGGGTCTGGCGCTGCTGATCGGTTTCCTCTGCTTGCGACTGTTGATCTTTAGCGTTTTTACGATCGGCGGCAGCATCCACGCGATCGTGGCCAGCCTGAACCTGTTGCATCAAACCAGCCGCACCGCCTGTGGTGTGGCGGTGGGCGAATTCTTCTTCAATCCGATCGCCTTCAGTCTGCTAACTTATTTTACCTTCGACTCCATCATCGCTGCGATTGTGGTGGGTTGCGTGTTTGCACTCTGGAACTGGCCTTGCGCGGGCTGGTTTGCGTGGGCCATCTCGGGTGAGCAAGCCAAGATCGATTTCGAAGAGGTCGACGACGACGAACTGGAAGAACTAGCCGCTGAACTTCAACGCCGTGCCGCTAAGAAAGAGGGAGGCCACTGATGCCGATCCGTCGCCGAGAATTTACCGCCGGAATGCTGGCTGCCGCGTCGTTGTCGTGGGGTGGTCGCCGCGCGATCGCTCAAGCCGCCGAAACGGCACCACTGGAAACGTTCGTGCCGGTCGAAACGATCACCAGTGGTCCGCAGCATCATTGGTTCGGCTACTACGACAAACGGGAATTCGATCCCAGCGGTCGCCGGGTGCTGACCAACCAAGTCGACTTCGAACACCGTTCGCCGACGGCGGAAGATACGATCCGCGTGGGCTGGGTCGATCGCGATGCCGACAACCAGTTTGTCGAAATCGGAAAAAGTAACGCCTGGGGATGGCAACAGGGCTGCATGCTGCAGTGGGTCGGAGGCGACGGTTCGCGTGTGCTGTGGAACGACCGCGAGGGCGACGCGTTTGTCTGCCGGATCATGACGGTTGCCAATCGTCAGGTGCGGACGATCGATCGACCGATCTATACGATCAGCCGCGATGGACGCTATGGATTGTCGGCCGACTTCCGACGCATCAATAACCTTCGCCCCGGCTACGGCTATGCCGGCTTGGCCGATCCGTTTGTCGATCAACGTGCACCGGAGGAGTCGGGTATCTGGCGAGTCGACTTGCAGACCGGCGAAAGCCAATTGATCGTGTCGTTAGCTCAAGTCGCCAAGCTGGCTTGGCCCGATGGTTCGACGCACGCCGACGCGTGGCATTACTTCAACCATTTGCTGATCAACCCGGCAGGAGACCGGTTTGTGTTTCTGCATCGCTACCGACCCGAATTTCAGCCCGAAACGCTGCAATTCAAAGGGGGCTTTGTGACGCGGATGTTCTCCGCCGACATGGATGGCCAGCGATTGCATGTGGTCGATCCTTCGGGTTACACGTCGCACTTCATTTGGAAGAATGACCAGCAGTTGACGATGTGGACGCGGCCCGCCGGTCGACCGTCTGGTTTTTACGAGATCACCGATCGGCAACCGGGTGAAACTTTGATCGACGCCCAAGCGATGCCAACAAACGGGCACAACACCTACCTGCCGGCGCCGTACGACGAATGGATTTTGAACGATACCTACCCGTCGAAAAATGGGTCTCGGCAAACGGTCTATCTGTACCACGTGCCGACGAAGCGACGGGTCGATCTGGGACACTTTCCGTCGCCCGCGAAATACCGGGGCGAGTGGCGCTGCGACACCCATCCGCGCATCAGCGACGACGGCCGGACGGTTGCGATCGACAGCCCGCATGCCGGCGGTCGACAAGTTCACCTGTTGGATGTTTCCGAAGTTATTGCGTGATGTCTTGACGCTGACGGTCCGTACTGGTGGGGGCGTCGTGACGCGTTGATGGTTGCTCGTGGCTTGTGGGCAGAGAAACCAGCCGGTCCAGTCGCACGTTGGCCAGGCCCTGTGCCGCGGCGGGGAACTGGCTGTCGACAATGCCTGCTTCGGCCAGTTGCGCCAGGCTGAGCGTTGGCTCGACGTCGCACGATTTCAGCAACACCAACTCGTCGGCTCCCACCTGCTTGGCCAGCACCGCGGCGATCGCATCGGTCGTCGTTTCCCAGGTCTCCGCCAAGCCGCATTTGGCTTGACGCTGAAAGAACGTGTCGACGGCAATCAGCGTCGGGCCGCGGAAGGCTTGGTCGGCAAGTCGATCCGCAAAGTCGGCCGCCGTTTCAATCCGGCTCCACTCATCGCGGCCACTCGCCGCGAGTTGCTCCCAAACGATCTCGTACGTCGCCCGCAGCATCCACACGCAGCGCCAATGCATCTCGGCCGCATCCAATGGATGCACGCGATGCAGCTTTCGCATCGCGTCGATCATTTCCCCGCCGCCAACGATCACCAATTCGGCGCGCGCCGGCCGTTGTCGCTCCAACCAATCGGCCAGACCGTTCACCAGATCGGCATGCAGCAGCAGGCTGCCCCCCACTTTGATCACTCGAATCATCGATCCTGTCCTAAACGCCCGAAGCCTCTAATCATCCAGTAAAGAGATGGCGGTAGCCGTGGCATAGGTCCGGCAGTGAGCCATCGTCAACAAGATCTCTTCGATGCCGATCGTGTTAGCCGCCCGGCGAGCTTGGCCAGCCAGCACGACGCGCGGTTCGCCGTCACTGTCGACCACCACCTCGATATCGGTCCAGTGGATGCCAGCGGTTTTACGAGTCATCAAACACTTTAGCACCGCTTCCTTGGCTGCCCAGCGTGCCGCGTACAGATGATGGGGTGAACCATGCCCGCTGCAGTATTCCATTTCATCTGGCGTGTAGACCCGTTCCAGGAACAGCTCGCCGTGCTGTTGAACCATATTCGCAATCCGCGCACATTCCACGATGTGCGTTCCCAGTCGATGGATGGTCATCGGTGACCTTGCTTGAAAAGACGCTTCCGAAAAGAGCGTGATCGTGCCAAAGTTTTTACTGTGGTGCTTTCGCCCACCTTTGGCCGCCCGCTGTGTTAAACTAAACGCTCGTTAATCTACCCCATTCCCGCCCGGCACGCGAAACGGATGGACCGCAATGCTGCGGTGCCGTTGGGTTTCGCACTCGCTGCTCCCATCGTGTTGCTTGGCTTTCACGACCCACCCCCTGGAGATCCCCAATGAAAACTCCCCAAAGCTCAGGAAAACTATCACGTCGTCATTTCGTGATGGCGTCATCGGCTGTGGCCGTCGCTGCAGCCGCGCCCCGTTTGTCGCTCGCTCAATCGGCGAATGAACAGATGAGCGTCGCCGTGATCGGTGCCGGTGGGCGAGGAGGCAGCCATGTGGGTGCGTACCTCGGTAACTCCAAAACACGCATCACCTACGTTGTCGATATCGATCCCAAAGCGGCCGCCAATCGCGCCGACCAGATCGAAAAGGCACAGGGCACCCGTCCCGAAATTGTCGCCGACATGCGCCGCGTGTTCGACGACAAATCGGTCGACGCCATCAGCACCGCGACTCCCAACCACTGGCACGCGCTGTGTGGCGTGTGGGCGATGCAAGCGGGCAAAGACGCCTACATTGAAAAGCCGATTTGCCACAATATCGCCGAAGGCCGCGCGTTGGTCGAAGCGGCCAAGAAGTACAATCGGATCTGCCAAGTCGGCACGCAATGCCGCAGCCAACCAGCGATCATCAACGCCATGGCTTGGTTGCATGAAGGCGGTATCGGCGAAGTCCGCTTGGCGCGTGGCTTGTGCTACAAACGACGCAAGTCGATCGGCGCGCTGGGTGATTACGACATCCCCAAAGAAGTCGACTTTGATTTGTGGAGCGGCCCGGCGACCTTCACCGATCCGAAACTAACCCGCCAGCGGTTCCATTACGACTGGCACTGGCAACGGCATTACGGCAATGGTGACTTGGGCAATCAAGGCCCGCACCAAACCGACATCGCCCGCTGGGGCTTGGGCGTCGATCGCCACCCGCAACGGATTTTGTCGTACGGTGGCCGACTGGGTTACAAGGCCGAACGCAAAGATCCCAATTACGTCGATGCCGGCGATACCGCCAACACCGAGGTCTCCATTTACGACTACGGTGATAAATGTATGATCTTTGAAACGCGCGGATTGAGTGTCGATAATTCGGCCGATGAAGAACTGAACAGGTTGTTCCAAAGCAACCGCGGTAACAAGATCGGCGTCGTCTTCTACGGTACCGACGGTTACTTAGTGCAAACTTCGTACGGTTCCTGCGTGGCTTACGACAAGGACATGAACGAGATCAAGAAGTTCGGCGGTGGCTCGGACCACTTCGGCAACTTTGTCGATGGTTGTTTCTCGCGGGATGCTTCGGGCCTGTCGTCCGACGCAATGTGTGGTCACCTATCGGCCGCCGTCAGCCACCTCGGCAATATCTCGTACTATTTGGGCGAATCGAATCGCGCCTCGGTCGACGAAATCGCCGCGGCGGTCAAACACATCCCCAGCTTGGACGACGACGAAGCAACGCTCGCTCGGACCGTGAAGCATCTGACCGACAACGGCGTCGACCTGGCAGCCACCCCGCTGTCGCTCGGAGCGATGTTGGAATTTGATCCCGAAGAGGAAAAGTTCACCAACAACGACGCCGCCAACGAACTGCTGACGCGCGAGTACCGCGACGGATTCGTCTGCCCTACGGGCGACAAAGTCTAAAGTCGCCAGCAAGTGAACCGCGCTGGACCTCCCAAGGCGACCTCGCCCCGCGCAGCGGGCGAGGTGGGTCTCTCAGGGCCGGGAGGGGCCGAACCGGGACGGGGCCGATCCGGGACAGGGCTGGGCTGCAAACCCCATAACGTCCCACTTAGCACCATCTGCCCACTCCACACAGACCTCAACTTCTTGACAGATTGCCCGTCTTTGTTGAAGTCCGCTTCGCCACACGTCCGATGATGACGATTAGAGAAACTTTGCCGAATACGGACCTGTTATCGCCGTGTCGAAAAAGGCAATTGCCATCCGTCGAGAGGAGTTGTGTGGGTGTTTGGAGAAAATTCGAACGCGGTCAGTCGGTACGTCGACATGTGGGCGGTGCCGGGAATCCATCCCAGCAACATCCATTTTCTTCAGTTGCTGAAGTCGGCCGACAGCAATCAATTCACCCGCAACATGGATTGCATCGGCACGATCTCCGAGCGTGACCCCGAAGCGGGAAGTTGGGACAAGACGCACTTGGTCGGGATTCGCACCGACGTCTGGAAGCCCGATGCGAAGGAATTGAAGCGGACGCTAAAAGCGCTGCAGAAACAGCGCCGCGGTGATCTAAAACAGCAGATCAAACGCTCTGGCCAATTATCCGCAAAGCAGCGCGAACGGTTGGATGCGAAGATCGAAGATTGCGACATCATGCACCTTTCCGCCGACGATTTGATCTCGCGACGACTAGTGCTGAAGCTGTTTAAAACCACCGGTTCCCGGGTGCGTTGGGTCGGCACCCTGGAGCAGACAACAATCAGCGAAGTCCACAACTCGATCGGCTCGAATCGTTCGCTCATCTCCGCAGCGGTCATGCTGCCGCGTAAGCAATCGGTGACACGGATCCAACAGAATCACCGCACATTTCGCGTGCCGTCGGTTTTCAGCGGCGCCTTCTACGATCAAGAACAGATGTGGGCTTTGATTCTCAAGCGGCGCTGGGTCTCGTGGGGGCCGCATTTCGACATCTACGCCAACGGGCAGAAGCTTGGCGAGATCGATAGTCACGTGTTCTGCCTCGGATCCGACTGCACGCTGAACTTAAAAACGCACGAGCTCTCCCAGGATGTGCGCTTAGTCGACACCCTGACCCTGTTCGCCGCTTCGATTGGCTATCACAAAGCGATGTGGCGGAGCATCCGCCGTCGCGTCAGCGCCACGAACTCCGGAGAAGCCTACCGCCACCTCATCGAAGACGAAGAACTCCGTCTCCGCCACAACGGCCGCGCGGCCGCCTAAAAAAGGGGACGGGGGTCTTTTCAGAAAAGACCCCCGTCCCCTTTTTGTTCGCGCGCGATGATCGAGGCGCTTTGCTGGGCCGGCATGCCGCGGAGCGATCACCAAAGGGAAGGACGCGCTGAAAACTTGTTTGGTTGTTCCTTAAATCTCTCGCCTCGGCCGCGCTATTGGTGGCTTGACAGGCTATCTTGAACGCTTCGCCTTGTTGGAAACGGAATGATGCATGCACGCTGAGTCGATGTTTGCTGCTTTCCTCCGACAACTCATTTGGGCGGCCGACGCTGGCTGATCTTCGGTTTTCGTGGGCCGCGAATGAACCCTTGTTTATTTCTACCACGGGAAGTTTCATGCATCTTTGGAATCCGAGGCCGCGCATTAGTCTTGCCGTTACCGGACGTTCTGGCAGGCTCCGCGACTCGCTGCGTGGCTGTTTTCCGCTGACAGTGAAGCTGCTGTGCTGCTTTTTTCTCGGGGCGGCGAGCATGTCGCCGCTGGTCGCCGCCGATGGGGAGTTTCCCGACGATTGGTACTTCGACGCGGAAGGTTCGGTCCGAACGACGCTCGAAGGCAAACCGGCGATCGCGTGGTCGGCCGAGACTTGGATCGGCGAATCGGCCGATTTGGACGGCTGTCGCGGCAAGGTTGTGGTGCTCGATTTCTGGGCCACCTGGTGTGGACCCTGTGTCGCGTCGATCCCCAAGAACATTGCGTTGGTCGACGAATACCCCGATGACTTGGTCTTTATCGGCATGCACTCGGCGACGTCGGGTTGGGACAAGGCACCGCAGATGGTGAAAGATCGCGAGATCAATTATCCGATCGCCTTGGATAGCGGAGAAACCTCGGAGGCTTATGGGATCAATGCCTTTCCGACTTACATCATCGTCGACCGGCGGGGGATCGTCCGTGCCGCTGGTGTGACCCCCAAGCATGTTTCCGATGTCGTCAAGAAGCTGATGGAGGAATCGGGCCCGACCGGGCGTGCGGTGCAGTTGGCGGCCCTAAATCGCGATTGGTTTTATCGCGGTGCCGATCGGATGCGTCCCTGGCAAGAGCAACTAGGCCAAGCCGCCGGTGCGATCGAAGCGGTCGCGTGGTGGGACCCGGACGTGCAGCATGCTGACGAACCGGGCGAGAAACCTGCCGAAGAACCGGCGGGCGAAGAGGAGACCGGCGAGACCATCGAAGCAGCCGCAGCGGAAGAGACCACGGCGGAGCCCAAAGAGTTCGATGGTGACGCTGCTCCCTTGAGTGACGGTGTTCCCGCCGGATTTGACGCGTCGGAACTGGCAGGAGTCGTGCGGGTGCTGCATTTCACTCGTCCAGGCTTGACGATTACCCACAAGCAGTTGGAGCAACTGAACAAAACGGCGGCGAAGTACGCGCCGCAAGGGGTCACGTTTACGGTCGTTTGTGATCATCAGAGCAACTGGCAAGAAACGCGTGCCCTGGCGGCCAAAATCGGTTTAAAGATGCCGTTGGCGTTGGACGCGGCTGCCGAATTGCCGGCGGATGCAGTGGCCAAGGACGAGGATTCCAAGAACGAGGATTCCAGTGCGGCTGCAGCGCGGCCGCGTGAATCGGGTAAGACGGCGCAGCGTTATCACATTCGCATCGCCCCGGTCACGGTCTTGGTCGACCGTCAGGGACGGATTCGGGCGACGGGGCTGAAGCTGGAGCAGTTAAGCAGGGCCCTCGACATGTTGCTTTCCGAGCAAGCAGGCTAGCGATCGTCGCACAACCTTTTGCGCGATGTGTTCTCAACAGGGAGAGTTGGGTTACTATCAGTTAGTAAGTGCTGAATGAGTCTTGGTGAATCTACAGATTCGTTCCCGGCGAGTTCTGACCAATCATTGTGTCCTCTTTTTTTAATAGCCGAGTGGGATCTGTCTGAAATGATCACTGATGACACCGAAGTGCTGTCCGCTGAAGGCTCCACACCGGCCGCGGGGCTTGCGCCGCAGGCTCCGTTTGCCAAAGCGGTCATCGAGCAGGTTGGCCAGACGGTCGTTGGCCAAAGCGAAGTCGTCGAGCGTGTCTTGATCGCGTTGTTGACCGGCGGCCACCTGTTGCTCGAGGGCGTGCCGGGGATCGCCAAAACGCTGCTGGTCCAGTCGGTCGGCAAGGCGATCGATCTGCAGTTCAAACGGGTGCAGTTCACGATCGACCTGTTGCCTTCGGACATCTTGGGTTCAGAAATCCTGGACCAACAGACCAGCCGGTTTCGCATTCACAAGGGACCGATTTTCACCAACCTGTTGTTAGCCGACGAAATCAACCGAGCGTCACCGAAAGTGCAGTCGGCGTTGCTGGAAGCGATGCAAGAACGACGCGTATCGATCGGCGATGAAACGCACACTCTGCCGGCCCCCTTCTTGGTGATCGCCACGCAGAACCCAGTCGAGCAGGCGGGAACGTTTGAGTTGCCCGAGGCTCAACTGGACCGTTTCATGATGTGTCATCGGCTGCGGTACCCGACGCCGACGGAAGAGACCGAGGTGGTTCGCCGGGCACTGAAGCTTAAGCTGCAACGTCAAGGCGACGGTGCGGTACCGCAATCGATGTTCGACGCGATTGGCGACGATCAGCCGTTGAAGGTCCAAGACTTGACCGCAGCGATGACGGCGGTCCAAGCGGTCCATGTCAGCGAAGTCTTTATTCACGACTGCGTTCAATTGATCAACGCGACTCGCGATCACCAGCACTTGGTGCTCGGATGCAGCCCCCGCGCGGTTTTGAGCTTGGTGCAAGCGGCGCGGGCGAGGGCGTTTATTTACGGCCGTGATTACGTCGTCCCGGAAGACCTCTTCACGTTGGCGGAGGACGTCATCCTGCATCGGGTCCGATTGAGCTATGAAGCGCTTGCCGACGGGATCACCCCGCGGGCGATGCTGGACGACTTGCTGAACGCGATGCTTTAGGCCCGTAGATCTCGATTAACGCATGAACCCTGCTAAGTCCATTACCGAAACGCTGCCCGTCCCCGGCATTTTGTCGCGAGCCAATTTCGAGCTGGTCGTCCGCCGGATCGCTGACGATATCGCGTTCGGGACCGACGATTCACTGTTTGTCGGATCGGGGTTGGAGTACGCGCAGTCGCGGCCGTACGAACCGGGCGATCCGGTCCGACAGATTGACTGGAAAGTTAGCGCGCGGATGCCGGTGGCGTACATCAAGCAGCATGAGACGTTGAAGCGGATCGCGATGTACTTGATCGTCGATACGTCGGCCTCGATGAGTGTCGCGTCGACTCGGTTGCGCAAGCATGATCTGGCAATTTGGGCAGCCGCAGCGATCGGTTTGGTCGGTTTGCGGCGGCTCAGTCCGGTCAGTGTGTTGAGTGCCGGCACGCGGCATGCACCGTCGCATTCCGATCGCACGCCCAGCTTGTCGCCCGATGATTTGTGGCGCGACTTGGCCCCGCTAAGGGCACACAGCGGCAACGAAGAGACCGAGTTGGGTGACCGGTTGACCGCGTTGTCGGCGCGGCTGTCGCGGCGAAGTTTGCTGGTTGTGCTGAGCGACCTGCATGACCCGCATGCGCTCGCGGTGCTGCGGCAATTGGGGCACCAACACGACGTGGTGATGCTGCATCTGCAGGACCCGGCCGAAACGGGCGAATTACAGGCGGGCTATTTCCGAGGCAGCGAAGCCGAATCGGGAAGGGCGTTCTTGGCACATAACCGTCAGCGGTGGCGTGACGAATGCACGTTGGCGCGTGATTTGGCCGGCGCGGATGTCAGCTATTTGAAGTTAAGAACCGATCGCCCGGTGCTTTCGCCACTACGCGAATTTCTGCTGACGCGAGCGCTGCAGATGCGAGGGCAACGATGATGAAACGCAGCCTGCGTGCTCTGCGGAGACGGGGATTAATGCTGGTGGCAGTGCCGTTCGTCGCTGTTACGATCTCAGCCTTTGCGTTCTCAGCCATGCCGTTGGGCGCAGCGGCAGACAGCGAGCGACCGCGGGAGCCGACAGCGGAGCGTTCGGTGTTGCTGACCGTCAAGCGGGGGCTGAATGCGGAGCTGGCCTTTTCACACCCTGATCCCGCGCTGCGTGCGCTTCCCAATCAATCGCGTGATGCCGAGGTGCTGGTGCGGCTAGAACGTTCCGCCGGGTCGACGGCGTCGGACGGGGCAGGCTACGACTACAGGCTGTCGTTTTTTGGGGCGGTGGCGGGAGAATATAATTTATCGGAATGGGTCGTCCACCGCGACGGTTCCCCGTTGGCGGCGGAAGAGTCCTTGCCGCCACAATGGGTTCGCGTGGTGTCGGAGTTGCCGCCGGGGCAGGGGACCAGCCTGTACGAGATCGCCGACCCGACCGTCTGGGCGCCGCGTGGCTATCGCGCCTTATGGGTCGTGTGTGCTTTGTTTTGGGCTGCGGTTCCGCTGGTCTGGGGAATCCTCCGCCTGCGAGCTCGCCGGCCTGAGCCCGAGCCGATCGTGGTGGCGGCGCCGACGTTGGCCGATCGTTTGAGGCCGCTGGTGCAGCGGGCGAGCGACGGCACATTGACGATCGCCGAGCAGGGGCGGTTGGAGCTGTTGCTATACGTGTTTTGGCAGCGTCGACTGGGGCTTCCCGAATCGCTGGCCGAGGCACTGCCGATGATGCGTCGGCACTCCGCGGCGGGTCAGTTGCTGCGGACGCTGGAGGCTTGGGTGCATGCCGATTCGTCCGCACGTCCCGAACTGACCGCGGCGACCCTCGACGCGTTGCTGGAACCGTACCACGCGAGCGCTGCCGCTGCGTTGAATGCGGCGGAACCTATTGAGTCCGGAGTGGCTTCATGACGTTTGTGCATCCGGCTTATTTGCTGTTGCTGGTGTTTCCGCTGGCGTTGGGGTGGTGGTCGGTGCGGCGCCGAGGGACGGGGATGAGGATGCCCTTTGACCATGAAACGCACGTCGGACGACCGTGGTTGGGGGCATGGCTGCGCGGGGTCGAGTTACTGCCGGCGGTGATTTTGGCGATGACGGTCGTGCTGATCGCGAGGCCGCAAACGCTCCGCGTGCCTCAGCGTGATCGGGTGGCGACACACATCACCGTTTGCATGGACGTGTCGGGCAGCATGGGCGCCGGCATGGGAGACCAGAATCGTTACCAAAGCGCGGCCGCGGCGATTGAATCGTTTACTTACGCTCGCCAAGGCGACGCCATCGGGTTGACACTGTTCGGTTCGTGGCCGCTGCGATGGGTACCACTGACCAAAGACCTGCAGGTGCTCCGTAATGCGTTGGTGTTCGCAAACCCCAGCAACCAACCGCGTGGAATGGGCGGCACGATGATCGGTTCGGCGCTGAAGTATTGCGCCGATAACATGCAGCGAGAGTCGGCGCGGCTGGAAGGGGGCGACCAACCCGATCAAGACGCGGCACAGTGGCGACAACAACGAGCGGCCGCACAACTGTTCGGGTCGACGCCGGGCCGAACGGGCGGCGCGGTGGCGGGCGTTAATGCGGCGGGCACCGATCGTTTGCTGATTCTGGTTTCCGATGGGGCTAGTGGTGATTTAAATGGCCAAGACCAGATCGAGGCGATCTCGCAAGAATTGATCGCGGCGGGCATCACGATGTACCATGTGCATATCGGCAGCGACACCATTCCGGACCAAGTCTCCAGCATCGCGCAGGAGACTGGCGGTGATGCGTTTTTAGCAACCAATCCCGGCGGTCTGCAGTTGATCTTCGACCATATCGACCGGATGCAGCCGGCTCGCTTTAAGGCGACCGCTTCGGTTCCGGTCGATTATTTCGAACCCTTCGCTTTGGTCGCCATCGTCGCGGTTGGGCTGTATGCGCTGAGCCTGCTGAAGTGGAGGTACACGCCGTGGTAGAAAACGCTTTGCTGGTTGCGAACCTAGCCGCTGTGCTGATCGTGGGCATGGTTGCTCTGGCCGAATGGTGGCATGTGCGGCGGTTGCGTCGCGTCGCGAAATTGGCGTTTGGAGCGAGCGGAAAACCGGTCGCATGGGCTCGATTGGCTCCCGTGGTTCGCGTCGTAACGATGGGGATGTTGGCCTGGGGGCTGACGATCCTGTTGCTCGAACCGCCACAGGTGGCCGAAGTCGAACCGGCTCCGGAAGCCTCGAAGCATGTCCTGGTCTGCCTGGACGCGTCGCCCAGCATGTTCCTGGAAGATGCCGGTCCGCAATTCGCTCGACAAGGAGGTCCGCGGCAACGGATGATTCGAGCGGGCGAAGTGATGCAAGCGGTGTTGGATCGCTTGGACGGCGAAAAGACTCGCCTGACGGTGTTTGGCGTCTACACCAAAGCGGTGCCGATCGTCGAAGAAACGTTTGATAAGTCGGTGGTGAAAAACCTGTTCGATGGATTGCCGGTCTACTCGGCGTTTGAGCCGGGACCGACGCAACTGAGCTCGAGCATTTCCGACGCGATCGAGTATGCGCGCCGCTGGCCAGACAATTCGACGCTGCTGGTGATCGTCAGCGACGGCGACAGCAACGACACGACGCCGATCCGCGCGGTCCCCAAGGCGATCGCCGATACGCTGGTGATCGGGGTGGGGCAAACCGGCGTCGCGACGAATATTTCCGGGCATGCTTCGCGGCAAGACGCGGAGTCGCTGCGGACGTTGGCCGGCCAACTGCGAGGGACGTACTTTGATGCCAACGCTCGGCATCTACCAAGCGAGCTGCTCGATCGTCTTGCGATCGTCCAGCCTCGAGTTGCCGAGGGGGTTGGGTTGCGGGACGTGGCAATCCTGGCTGTCGGCGTGGGCGCCGTCGGTTTGGCGCTGCTGCTGCCCGCGCTCCGCCTGGGAGGGACGCCGCGTTACCAGGAGCCACTGCCGCGGGCCCAGCCTGCGGCACGGTCGAACGCCGCGCCGCGATTACCGGCCGCCACCGCGTCGACTTCATCGGTGCCCGCTTCGATTAACGGTCGACTGCAAGGAAGAGGTGTTTGATGCGAACTTCAATGCTTTGGTTCATTTGGTTGATCCTGCCAGTGTTTGGGCTGGCGTACCATTACGGTCCGGGACAGCTCTGGCTGGCGCGGGACCAAGCGGCGACGGTGATCCGACAGGCTCACGCACAAGCGGTGGCGGCCGACCAGGCGCAGGAGGCGGCCTATCAGAAGCAGTTGCAGCTGTTGCAGGCGCGGCGTGACGCTTTTCTATCCGACGTCGATTGGCAAACGCAGCCCAAGCATCCCCTAGCGGTGGCCGTTCGATCTGCGATGGAACAACAAACGGTGGCCTACGAGTCGGCAGCTGAAAAGTGGAATGCGACCGCCGAGTTGTATGGCGAAGCGACCGAAACCTTGATCACGGCGATCGAGAACCGCACCGCCAACGACGCTCCGCTTGCCGATGCTGACCGCCAACTATTGGAGTCGCTACGCTGGGCCGAAGCCCGCGCGATGGTCCGCGGGGGACTGGTCTTCAACGGCATCGATCAACTGCGGGCGCTGCTGGAGTTGCGATTGGCCGAAGCCCAGCAACGCCAAACCATGGTCGTGCGAACCACGTCGGCGACCGCCGGCAAACGTTCGGCGCCAGCGTCGACGGCGTCGGACGGAACCAAGTCCGATGGCGAAGTGGCGTTGCCGACCGAAGCGATTCGCGAAGAGCTGGCCGCGGCACAATACGTCGGGGCGAGGCTGTTGCGGGAAGAAGGACAAGCTCCCGAAGTTTGGCGGCCGGTTGCTAACGAAGCTCGTCAGCACTACCGGTTTTTGGCCGATCACGCCGATGCCGCTGTCCCTGCGTCTGGTGTACCGGAACAAGGTTCCGACACGGCATCCGCGCCGAAGGCCCTGGCGGCCACTCCGAGCGCCGCGGCCACCCCGAGCGCCGCGGCCGATCTCACCCGCGCCCAAGCTGTGCAGCGGAACCTGGAGCAGGTGCTGAATCTGGAACAGAGCAGCTCCGATCAGCTGGAGGGGATTCCCTTGCCGCGTCGCGCCCCGTTGGCGCGTCGTCCGGGCGATGGCAAACCGGGCGATCGGCCTGGTAAAGCTCCCGGACGCGGACCGATGCCAGACGGACCGCCTAGCAAGGGGGCGGGCGTTCCAGCCCCCTACGGCGCGGGCTGGTGACCGCCACCGCGGGAACGCCGCACCTTGCTGGCCCACAGACCAGACCATTTTCAAAGTCAACCCATCGTTCATCCAGTCGCTCATAAGTTGTTTGCTATGACTCCCTATTCGATTGCTTCCCCCGCCATGGCCGAGGCTGCCACCCGCGAAAACCGATCGCTGGTGGCGGCAGGCCTGCAAATCTGCCATCGTTTTCGCTGGATCGCGTTGGCGGCATTCGCGTCCCTCCTGCCCCCGGCAGCGCTTGCGACCGCACAGCGGGCCGCTGCAGTACCCGGCAAAATGATGGTCATCGGCGCTGCGGCCACGCAGGCAACGACGACGCAGGCAACGCAAGCGACGACGAACAACAACCCGGCGGCCGTGCCGGCCGGCGATGGGAAACAGGTTGTTGCACCGGAGGCCTCGGTCGCTCCAGCGACCAAACCTGCCGTGGCCCAACCCGACGCCGAAACCCAAGCGATCTTGGACACCGTCAAGACACTGCCGGAAGACCAGCGGCAAGCGATGGTGACTTACTATCAAGACCTCGGGATCGATCTGTCACCGTGGTTACAACCTGCCGGCAATCCCAACGCAACCGCCGGTGGTCGTCGGCGCCAGCTAATGCGATTGATCCGTACCGTCAATTTTGTGCGGCGTCCTGAAGCGGTGCTCGATGCGCGTGGGCGGATTGGTTTGGAATCAGAAAGCTTGCCAGCGGTCGACGCCGAGGATCAGGAGATCATTCAGTGGTTCCACCGTCACGCGATGGCCGCCGAGTGGGACGCGGTCAAGGCGTTATTGGTGATGCGGGCGGGCAGCGAAGCCGAAGGATTGTATGCCGCCTTGATCCAGGGGACCAACAATGCCGAATCGGAGTTGATCCCCGAGGATGTGCTGGGGCTTTCCGAAGCCGCGCCTACCGAGCTGACGGAGTGGCAAGTCGACTCGTTGGCGGGGCTGCTAAAAGCGGCCGCAAAGAGGACCAGCACGCGTCCGTTGATCGAACAACTTCGCGAGGGGACGACTTGGTTTGGGACAAAGGACCAGGCCCAGCGCGATCGGACCGTGCGGCTGCTGCTCGCTGCCGACTTGCCGATCGAAGCCTACGAATTCATGCCGTCACTCGAGGAAGCCCGCGCTGCGGCCGACGCCCCGGTGATCAAAGGGCACGCCGAATACCACCTCGCGCGAGCAGCCGAAGCCAACGGCACCGAAAGCGACCGGTTGGTGGAAACCGCTTGGTCGCTATTCGGCGAGGTCGCCTTGTTGTCTGACGCCGACGTCCAGCTTCGTTCGGACAGTCTGAGCCGCGCCGTTGACCTATTACCGCGTGTCCCGCCGGGACCTGGGTTGGCTTGGCTGCGAGATCTGTTTCAGCATCCCGCGCTGGCCCCCGCGGGACTGCAAGCGGTTGCTTTGAAGGCGTTGAAACTGGAGGACGAGAAACTGCCCGAAGCGGCTCGGGCCCAAGCGATCCTGACGATGAAGGAGGCGGTCGATACGCTGCTGGCGCAGCGGAACGTGCAGCTTGAGCAGATCAAAATCCCGCTGCGAATGCTGACGATTGGGTTGCTGGGCCGTGCCGAAAAGGCGATTCAGGAGCAAGCGGGCAAGAACGGCGTTTCCGAAGTGGCGGCCTTGCTGCTGCGATCGATGCCTGACGAAAATTGGCGAAAACAGGTCGAATCGAGCTTGGTCGGCCGAGCGTACAGTGCCTTCATTGGAGTCGCCTTGATCGCCGACGAGACCGATTTGGCGCTCGAACTGCTGGAACAAGGCGTGCAGCGCCAGCCAGCGATGAGCACCGAACTGGCCACGCAGTTTTTAAGGCTGTGGGTCAGCCGGATGCAGGCCCGGATGACAACGCAGGATTCTTCGCGGAACCAGTATTTGTTTTACTACAGTCGCACCCAGCGCCCCTCGGCTCCGGTGACCCGTGGCTGGCAAAACCGGAACCTGGACCGGTTAGCCGAATTGCTTCAGGTGCTCGATGGGATCGGCATCGATGGTCGTCAGTTGCCCGGCGTCGTGGCCGCGATGCAAGCTTGCTACGGCCCGACTCAGGCGTTTGAGCGCGAGGCGATCGAGCGGATCCTGGGGCCGGTCGAACAGATCAAGGCGCCGGTCGCCGCGGCGCTTGCCGGAAACATGCGGCAAGGGCTGAGCGGTGACTGGCGCAGCCGTAAGGCGCAGAAGGACGCCGGTTTCGAGCGGTCCGAATCCGAACTTCGGAAGATCGTCGAAGAGGGCTATGACCTTGCCACCGCGTTGGCCGAGGCGGCGGTGACGAACAGCGAGAACGAGCAAGACGCATGGCAACACGCCACGTTGAAGGCCGCTCTGAGTTTTGACCGGATGCAATTTCGCGGCGAGCGTGAGCAAGACGCCGTCGCCTACTACGCGGCTCGAAGGATGGTCTTCAAGGCGTTCGAGGATGCGGCGTCGCGGTACCGTCAAGCGTTGGCCGATGGTCGCGTCCGCCCCGACATGCAGATCTACGACGTCTGGTTCAGCTTGGCGTTGGGAGCCAGCGACCTCGGTGCGTTGACGCTGGAAGATCTGATGACCGAGGGGCTGGAGAACGCCGACCAGATCGATCGCATTCGCGCGGATGTTTTGCAGATGGCTCCCGATCAGGCCAGTTTTCACTTGGGGGAATTCGCACGCGGGGTGATTGCAAAGTTGCCGCAAGCGAAACCGGAAGTCAAACCGCGGTTGCTGCAATCGGCCGCACGTGTGGTTGGCGATCATCCGGCGGGGGCTCCGATTCGCCGGACGTTGGATCTGTACAACGAATTGGTCGAAGACGAAATCCACCTACAGCTTGCTGTCGACGGCAGCGACCGGGTCGGGACCGAACCGTTTGGTGCGATTCTGACGCTGCAGCATACCGCTTCGATTGAACGATCCTCGGGAGGATTTGCAAGGTACTTGATGGAGCAATACATGGAGTTCAACGCGGGGCAGTGGACCAACATCAATTACCAGGAGCGTTTACGAAAAAGCATCGAGTCGTCGTTCAGTGGCAAAGTGGAATTGCTGGGGATCGGGTTTTTCCAACCACTTAATCCGGCCGCGCCGATTCGCTTGGCAGGGCAGACGGGATGGCAGGAAAAACCGTTGGCTTACTTGGTACTGCAGGCCGTCGATCCCAGCGTCGACCGCTTGCCCGCGGTGCAGATGGACATGCATTTTAACGACGCCTCGGGCCCGATCGTTCTGCCAGTGGTTTCGAACACGGTGCTGGTCGACGCGTCTGCGGAATCGGCCCCGCGCCCGGTCGCCGACTTGGTGATCGAGCAGACGCTCGATCCGCGGCCGATGCTGGAGGGTCAAGATGACCGAACGGTGAAACTAGAGGTTGTCGCGCGCAGCACCGGAGTGCTGCCTGAAATCGATCGATTGCTGAAGGACTTGCAGACCGCCTTGCCAGGCTACACGCTTGACCAAACGCAACTGGTTTCCGAACCCTACGACGTCAACCAGACCCACCGCGGCCAGCCCGAAGAGGAGCAGGATACGACGCAGTCAGCGTCAGCGCGCTACAACCAGGAGCGTCTGCCGAACCTCGATCCCGATCCCGACGGATTGTTTCGACTGGGAACGATGCGCAAGTGGATCGTCAGCTACGTCCCCGAAAACAGCGTAGCGTTGTCTCCGCCGGAGCAGTTCACCTACCCCGAAGTCGACGCAACGATCGCGCAAACAATTGTGCCGCTCGCAGGGGAACCGACGGAGGATCAAGCGACCACGCTGGTCTCGAGCAAACGCTACACCTACGAAGACTACGACTTGGTACCTGTGGAAGGCCAGACGCTGGCCTTTAACGGTCAAGGAGTGCCTGCATTTGCGTGGGGCTTGGCGGCGTTGGCAATTGCCTTGCCCTGCGGTGGTCTGTTCGCGTGGCGGCGACGACGCGGCAGCGCGGTGGCGATTGCGGACCCGTCGGGCTTGGCGATTCCCGATCAGCTCACGCCGACCGGCGCGGCACTGTTGCTGAGCCGCATCGAGCGCTCCGTGGCGGCTCAGTGGTCGCCCGACGAACGTGCGGAACTGCGATCCGACATGGACGCGTTACAGCGACAGCACTTTGCTAGTGCGGCTCCGCCCAACGGCGAGGAGCGAAAGCCGCGTGTCGAACCGTCGGAACTGCTGCCGATGGTCCAGCGATGGGCCAAACGCGCAAACGCTCGTTAGGTGGCCCATTTCAGCGGCCCATTTAGCGGCCGGCGATCGGCATCGGGACCGAGTACAAACCGGTCCTTGCGGTCACGTACATCGTCTTGTGATCGGGGCCGCCAAAGGTCACATTCGCCGGTTGCTCGGGGAATTCAACGATTCCACGAGCGTTGCCTTGCGCGTCAAAAATTTGCACGCCCAAGTTTGTGGTGATGTACAGATTACCTTCGACATCGGTCGTCATGCCGTCGCCTCCGGTACCGCTTTTTCCCGCCGGTTGCCGCAGCGAACAGAAGACGCTTTTCTCGCCCAGTTTGCCCGCCGCCTCGATCGGGTAGACCAGCATCTCAGCCGATTGACTAGGGATCACGTACAACCGTTTGCCATCGAGAGACAACCCGATTCCGTTGGGTGCCGGCAGGTCGCCGGTCAAGCGAGAAACTTCGCCTGAGGCTGCGATATAATAGACCGCCTGAACGGTTTGAGGCAGCGGCTGGGGAGCGCGGAACAGAGGATCGGTGAAGTAGATCCCACCATCGGCTGCGACGACCAAATCGTTGGGCGCATTGAAGCGTTTGCCATCGAATGTTTTCGCCAGCACCCGCATCGCTTTGGTTTTGCGATCATAGGCGACGACTTGGCCGTCCATCTGACAAGCCAGCAGACGCCCGTCGGCGGTCGTCCACAAACCGTTGGCGTGCCCGGATGGCTGGACGAAATCGGTCAGCTTGCCGGCGGCCGATACTTGGTGGATCACATTGTTGGGAATGTCGGTGAAATAGAGCGTTCCATCATCCGCCCAGGCGGGGCCTTCGGTGAAGGCAAATTCACCTTGAACCTTGACAACGTCACCGGTCGGCTTGATGGGATCGGCGGCATCGGCGTGATGGCTGAGCGACACGCAAGTCGCACAGCAGGCCAGCAGGAATGCAGTGGGGAATGTCGAAGTCAGACGCAGTGACGCAACGCGCATGGCAATCTCCTGGGAAGGTGGGGAGGGAAGATGCTAACATAAGAAGTCTTTGCGTAGCCGAGCGAGGTACTGTTGCAGGGGACGTGGGTTGGCACGGTCATCCAGCAGTCCACTGTGTGGGAAAATGTGGGGGCGAGAATCATCCCAGCCTTCCCAAATGATGCCGTGGACAAAACCTTTGGCCAGCAGCGTGCGAATAAAACCGCCGGCCAACCGTAGTTGATCTTTTTCAGTGATCACCGCCTGCGAGTTGGCTTTCAGAATCGGCGTGGGGCGCAGCGCGTTGGCATCGACACCATCGTTTGCGGCAACCGTCAATTGACACATCAACGGTAAACCCAAACCTGCCCAGCGGTCGAACAACTGGCTGAAGTCGAGGTTGGTCCGCGGCAGCGTGCCGATGTCTTGATAATTCATCCGCAATTCCAAGCCGATTCCGGCCAGGCCCAATCCCGCACGGACGAGCGCATCGGCACAGTGCAGCGGCGAAATTCCGTCCCGCGTCTGGCTGAGGTATTCGCCGTAGGGTTGATCGAAAGCGACGATCACCGGAGTCCGCGGGTCGGTGCGCCGCACCGTTTGAATGACCGCGACCGCCAACCGCATGATTTGTTCTTCGGTCAGATTGATAGGCCCGCGCGTGTTTAAGCCGGCCGCACAATTCCACAAGTGAACGCGACCGGCGTAACGCTCGACCGCCTGTTCGGCAAAACGACAAACCGCTTCGACTAAGCCATCGAAGTTGTCCTCCAGCAAGTACAGCCAGTGCGGTAACATTTTGTCTTGAAAGTCGAACAGCGGTCCGGCAATGGCTCGCAAACCATTTTGTTCGGACCACGCAAACATGCGGTCCACGGCGTCAAAGTCCAGGCGACCGGCATCGGTTTCCACTTCGGCCCAGGAGAGTCGAATGCCGACGGAGTTGAACGTTTCGATATAGGTTCGTTGCTGCGTTTCGGTGGGCGGGTGACTCGGACGCATCGCCACGCCGAGCAACGTTCCCAGGCGGCCTTCATGGTCACGCCGAAAGGCCAGCGACTGAGCCGAGTAGGATTCCAACAAGTCCGCCGAGGCCGCTTCGAGATGCCGGATCGCCTTCACAGATTCAGTGCCGGCCGCCTCGGGATTGGCGATGCTTTGTGCCGCGTCTAGAAAATAGGAGGTGCCCTGAGCGAGCAGATCCTTGAAGTTGTCCGATATCCGCAAACCCGAACGTTCCCACACGTCTGCTTGGGAACGGATTCGGTAGCAACTGCCTCGCGCCAGTTCCAACGGCAGATTGTAAGGCGCCCTGTCACAGCGGAGGCTGCAGGTGCTGAGCGTGACCGGGCCGTAGCCTGGAATATCCCATGGAATCGACAGCTTGCCCGATTCATCGACCCGCCGGTTGAGCGTCAGCCGCCCCCCTTCAAACCGGACGCTGCCCTCCCACGGGATGCCTTCAATGCCCGAGATATAGGCCCACTTCCAAAGCGTTCTCTCGTTCCCAAAACTGCCTTCACGGAGCAGGTTTTCCGGAATGTCAAATTGGAATTGGCCCATGGGCGCTGCTAGGCCGTCGGAAAGAGGGAAGGTGGGGCAATGGCAATCAGGAAAAGGTAACCGATCCAGCAGCCATTTAGGGCGCGGGCTACCAGTTTAGGGGTTTTGAATTTAGCGGACGATGGCCGTTGGTTCAATTCAGGCGAATTTAAGAGCCATTGTGCGGACGAACCCGCCTGTGGATAAACTGGTGAGAGGTTTACACTGTTTAGAGTCCCTGCATCGTCCGGTCGGTTGAAATCGGGAACGTCGGTCGACCGGTGGTGCTTGTGAGGATGGGGTACAGCCCGCGCTGTACTGATACGTCGTCCCCTCTTATCGGTTCCTTTCCATGCCTGCCACCGATTCCATGCAAGACGCCGAACCTACCGCTTCGAATGCTTCCGACGACGCCAGCGGCACTGCCCCTGATGTTTCACGCGATGCTGAATCGTCGGCACCGAAGAAACGGGGTGTGCCCGAAGGCCTGTGGATTAAATGCCCCGGCTGTGGAGCCTCGCTGTATCGCAAAGAGGTCCAGCGTCGACGAAACGTCTGTCCGAATTGCGAATACCATTTTTATGTTTCAGCCCACGAGCGTGTCCGCCAGGTGCTCGACGATGGAACCTTCGAGCCGATCGACGAGAACCTGTTTCCAACCGATCCGTTGAACTTTGCGGATCGCCGCAAGTATGCCGATCGTCTGGTGTCCGAGCAGAAACGAACCGGACTGAGCGATGCCGTGTTGACCGGCACCGGCATGATCCGTGCCCGCCGCGTTGCCTTTGCCGTGACCGATTCCGCTTTCATCATGGGCAGCATGGGGTCGGTGGTTGGTGAGCGACTGACGCGGTTGGTGGAACGAGCCACGGAACAGAATCTGCCGTTGATCATTATCAGTGGCTCCGGCGGTGGAGCTCGGATGCACGAAGGCATTTTGTCGCTGATGCAGATGGCGAAAGTCTCCGCGGCTTTGGCGCGCTACGATCAAGCGGGCGGGCTGTTCATCAGCGTGCTGACCAATCCCACGATGGGCGGCGTCGCGGCCAGCTTTGCTTCGTTGGGGGACTTGGTGTTGGCCGAACCGAAGGCACTGATCGGCTTTGCCGGTCCCCGAACAATCAAAGCCACCATCGGGATCGAATTGCCGGAAGGGTTTCAAACGAGCGAATTCTTGATGGAGCACGGCTATATCGACCGCATCGTCACCCGAGAGCGATTGAAGAGCGAAATTGCTCAGGCGATCGATTACTGCGGGAAATAACTATGGGCCTATTCGATTCGCTCCGCTCGTTGCTGAAAAAATCATCCGACACGACGGACTCGGGTTCGGCGTCGGATGACGCAGATAAAAAAATCACCAAGGGTGCGGCGAAAAAAACGGGCAAAGCCGCCAAACCTGCCAAGCAAAGCATCGCCGCCGCACGCACCAAATGCGACGTCGAAGGTCGCTTCGAAAGGATGCGTTCATCGGTCTCTGGCACGATGGGTAATTTCTTTGTCGCCCGCGACAGGCTTCTCAAACGCGTCGTCGGCGTCAAAGTTTGCGACCCCGAAAAGGTCGATCTGTTTGAGGCTCGGTTCAAAGGCTTGAAAAAGCCCAGCGAGGGCGAAATCGCCATGCAGATGCATCATCCGCGCGTGATGGAGACGCTCGAGCATGGCGAGACGACGCGCGGCGAACGTTACTTGGTGATGGAATACATCGAAGGCCCCAGCCTGCAGCAGGTCGTGCAAGCTGCCGATGCCGAGGGGCTCGCAGGGAAACGGGTGAACCTGATTCGCGAAATGGCCGAAGCGATTCAGTACGTCCACAGCAAGGAATTTATCCACCGCGATATCTGTCCGCGCAACTTCATTTGTTTGCCCGATCTGGAAGGCTTGAAGCTGATCGATTTTGGCTTGACCGTTCCCGCAACCGCTCCGTTTATGGCACCGGGCAATCGGACGGGAACGCCACTGTACATGTCGCCCGAAATCGTGCGTCGCAAGTCGACCGACAAGCGAGTCGACATTTTTTCCTTCGGTGTCTCCTGCTACTGCCTGCTGACTTTCGAGTTTCCTTGGAACGTGACCGAAACAACGGGTCGCGCGGCACTACAGCACGATACCAATCCTCCGACCGATATCTTTGTCCGTCGGCCCGATCTGCATCCAATGCTCGGCCGTGCCGTGATGTCGTGCATGCAACCGCGAGCCGAGCAGCGAACCGCCTCGATGGAGGTTTTCCTGCGACAGATCTCGCGTGTCGAGCAGGAAACGGCCTAGCCGCGGGCCGCTTAAGAGGCCGTTGAGGTGACTCGTTCGCCATTGCCAGCGAGCGTGCCGTTGACGCTGCGGATCTCCGCCTCGGATGGAGCCAGAGGATCGCACGGAGGCGCCGTTGCCAGCCGCAGCGATGCGTTGTCATCGGAGTTCGGCGTCGATTGGGCGGCTTGCCGCAACGCACTCTGCGGGTCGCTGAGCTGCTTCCGTTTCCTACGGCATCGGACCCGTAAATGATCAAAAATCATGCAGGCCAGAAACAGCAGGCACAATCCGGCGATGCCCCACAGCAAGCCGAGTGAAAATCGATTGACCCACTCCCCCTGCAGCAGCGACGTGATCTGATAGCCCAAGCGTCCGCCCGAGGAAACGAAACCGATCAGCCCCACCAACCCAGCGACCCGCATCCAGGATTTGCGGCGATGCGGATTCAGCGAAACAATGCCGCAGAAAACCAGCGGAATACCCAACATCATCGGGACAAAGGCCGTTGCGAGTTTTTCTGGCGTACCCATCATGCCAAAGACGGTTAACGCACACAGAACGAGGCCGAAGAGGATCGAAACTTGGGGCATTTTCGAAACAAGCCGGTGGTAAGGAGGGTAAGTTCTCTAGGCGGGCATCTATTGTTAGCGTTTCTCGGCCAACAAGCGAGCCGAAATCGAGCAAAAACGGCGTGCCAGACGGTTAATAGCGGTTGATGCACCTTTAATCCTACATAAAGGAAGATACCGGCATCACAAAGACCTTTCCGTCTCCCATGCGGCCACTCCGGGCGGCATGGACAACTTTCTTCAAAACCTCTTCGGCTCGTGATTCATCGACCCACATGGTGATCTCGACTTTGGGTAGGAAAGCCTCGGCGTACTCCCGGTCCTGGTACTGATCGAGATAGCTCTTCTGGCGTCCAAAGCCTTTCACTTCGGTGACGCTGAGGGCTTCCAGCGGGGCTCGCCGCAAGCTGTCCAGCACCCGCTGCGTCAAATAAGGTTTCACGACCGCCACGATCTGTTTCACAATCAAGCCTCGATCCAAGTTCGGTATTCCCACCGTCAGCGTCAATTACGGTGGCTGGCATTATAGCTGGATAACCAAAAGTGCACGGGCAGGGGATTTCGGTTTAAATTAGAGGCTTGCCCGCTTGGGCCTTTCCCGCCCCCGACTCTCTTCTGTCGAAGCCGAACCATGCGTTGGATGCTCCCTGCCGCGACTACCGTCGCACTGTTGTTTGCTTTTGCCACCGCTGCCGCACAAGATGTCGCATCGGTTCGTTGGCCTCAGTTCCGCGGACCAGAGCACAATGCCACGGCACGCCTACCGTCGGGCACGTTGCCGATTGAATGGTCGGAAACCAAAAACATTCGCTGGAAATTGCCAACGGAACTGCGCGGGTGGTCTTCGCCGGTGGTCGCCGATGGCAAAGCTTGGATGACCGAAGCGACCGCCGACGGGACCGAGATGTTTGCGATGTGCGTCGATCTTGTGAGCGGGAAACAACAGTGGCGCAAGCGGATCTTTCAGAACCCTCCCGACGGCGTGCGAGAGATTCACACCATGAACAGCTACGCCTCGCCGACCCCCGTCGTCGACGGACAACGCGTCTGGGTGACCTTCGGTAGTTACGGCACAGCCTGCTTGGAGGCGAGCTCGGGCGATGTGATCTGGCAGCGACGCGATTTGCCATGCGACCATTATCGCGGCCCCGGCAGTTCGCCTGTGCTGCACGATGGCATGCTGTTTCTGCACTACGACGGGTTCGATTATCAGTATATCGTCGCGTTCGATGCCGCGACCGGCGAAACGCTTTGGAAACGCGACCGCGACATCGATTATGGAACCGACAACGGGGACCAAATGAAGGCCTACTGCACGCCGATTTTGATCGAAGTCGCTGGGAGGACTCAGTTGATCAGCCCCACCAGCAAGGCGGTGCTGGCGTACGAACCGCAAACGGGCGAAGAGCTCTGGCGGGTGCGTGTGAATGAGTTTTCCGCAACCGCGCAGCCGCTGTTCGATGGGCAACGGCTGTTTGTGAATACCGGGTTCGGCAAAGCCAAATTAATCGCCATCGATCCCACGGGGGCTGGCGACGTGACCGACACGCATGTGCTGTGGACGCAGCCCAAAAGTATCGGTTCGAAGTCGTCGCAGTTGCTGCATGATGGAAAGATCTACAACGTGCACGACAGCGGGATTGCCAGTTGCATCGACGCGCGCGACGGGAGCATCGTGTGGACGGAGCGACTGCGAGGCAAATTCAGTTCCTCGCTGTTACTCGCCGCAGGCCACCTGTACTGGTTCGATCACGACGGCGTGGGGTATGTCACCAAGCCGGGTGAGGATTTCGAGCAAGTGGCGGTCAACACGCTCGACGACGGCTGCATGGCAACCCCCGTCCCGGTTGGGCACCACCTGCTGCTCCGCACACGCTCGGCACTGTACCTGATCGGTCCCTGAGTACCTCGCGAACCGTTATCGGCCGGGATTTGTCGAACGAGGACGTTGCGGCCGAGGGGGTGATACCGCAAATGCTCATTGCAGGGTGCTGAATACCAGCCCCTGTGATGCCGTACCATTGTCGTATCGGAGCCAAGTCGACCACGAGGCTGGTGGTTGACTCAGCGACATGCCAACGAAAAAAGGCTCGCAAACCAACGATTTGCGAGCCCCAATGAAAGTTGCCTGTAGATAAAAGTTACCCCGCTAGGACTTGAACCTAGAATGGCTGAACCAAAATCAGCAGTGTTGCCAATTACACCACGGGGTACCGTTTTGCGACTCCGCACATCTTACCGAATAAGAGGCCTCCGCGTTAACGGGGGTTCAGCGATTTTTTTTCGGCTTGTCAGGCCCCACTTCTTCTGCGGAATCTCTGAAAGATAATACCGAAAAGGCAAGTTGTTGCAATTCGCTGGCTAAATCGACGTTTGCGACGCAGGTTTCGCCGCCAACTTGCAGCACGACGGGGGCAAAATTTAGGATTCCTGTGACACCGGCGGTCGAAAGTCGCCGCGCGATGTCGTTGGTCGCGGGAGCGGGAACCGCAATGATGGCAAGGTTGGCCTCCAAGTCGGAAACTTGCCGCTCCAAATCCTCACAGCCAAACACCGGCACGCCGCCGACCGATTTGCCGATTCGCTGCGGATCGACGTCAAACGCGGCCACCCAGCGGAAGCCCTGTTCTTGAAAGCCCTGGTAGCGGAGCAGCGCATTTCCCAGCGACCCGACGCCGATCAACACCACGTTCCAGACGTGATTGGATCCTAGCGTCTGCCGAATCCGCTCGATCAATGGCGGGATCAAATAGCCGACGCCACGACGGCCTTGGGGTTTAAGATACCCCAAATCTCGCCGGACAACGGCATCAGAGACGCCTAAAAGCTCTCCCAGTCGCTTGCTGCTAACGCATTCGAAACCGTTTGCCGACAACCGCCGGAGCTCCCTCAGGTAGAGGCTAAGCCTCCCCACGGCAGCCCGTGGGATTTCATGCGACGAGTCGGCAGCGGCGTCGAATTCAGGCATCGCTAGTGTCACAGGAGTGTCGAGGAGCCAGCTCAAGAGCCGGTTTAGGAGCAGCGCGAGCGCGCGCAGGATCTTCCTTTGGTGGGAGAGCGACTTGCCATCGGTTGGGGCCAATAGTCTCTCGCTTTGGGTTTTGATGATTGTAGAGGCTATGCGCCCATCAGATGTTGCGTTTGGAAGACGGCAAAGCTGCGTAATCATCAAAGACAGCGCCAACCGTTTCTCCTGTCCCCGCCAGACCCCCCAAACATTCCAAATTTCGCTTGCGTTATTGTTTCTGTGTTCAACCTTTGATGCGTAGTCGATGTAGAACGTGCAAAGGAAATATTTCCCTAGACCGGGTTGGGCTGCGTAGAACGCCCACTTTGTCAGACGCACCACGGGGGACAGGCCATTTGTAGGGGCCGTAGCCGAGCCGGTGTCGCCAGCACAGGAAAAGGATTTTTTGCACAACCGCCGTACCGCGAAAGGTCGGCGGCGAAGCTGCGTCCAGCATTTTAGCGTTGTTTACACGGAGAGATGGAAATGAAAAGGCTTTGGTTGTTGCCAGCCCTGGTAGCCGTAATGGTTGCCGGTGCGGCCCAGCAAGTCGACGCCGCATATTGCGGTGCGATTAGCTATGAAGGTTGTAGTAGCTGTGGTGGTGGTGTCGTCGAAGGCGGCGCGGTTGCCGAAGGCGCCGTCGTTGCCGACGGGGCTGCACCTGCTGCAGGTGGATCGTACACCGTGATGCGTACCGTGAAGCGGACCGTCATGGAGCAACGTCAAGAAACGCGTCAGCGAGTTCGCTACGAACGCGTCTTCGACGAAAAGCAAGTTCAGCGGACTCGGATGGTTCCCGAGCAGCGGACTCGCGAAGTCAGCTACACCGTGATGAAACCGGTTCGTGAAACGCACGAAAAGGTCATCAACTACACGGTCATGAAACCGGTATACGAAACGCGTCAGCGCGTGATCAACTACACGGTCAAAAAGCCCGTGTACGAGAAGCACCAGCGGACGATCAACTACACGGTCATGAAACCTGTGTACGAGCAGCACGAGAAGGTCATCAACTACACCGTGCGAGTTCCGCACAAGGAAGTCAAGACCCGTACGATTAACTACACGGTCATGAAACCCGTGCACGAAACTCGTACTCGTACGATCAACTACACCGTGATGAAGCCCGTTTACGAGCAGAAGTCGCGGACGATCAACTACACGGTTTACAACACCGTGAAAGAACAAAAAGTTCGCACCGAAAACTACACCGTCATGGTTCCTTACCAAGAAACCAAGACGATCCAAGTGAAGGGCGGCCACTGGGAAACGGTTACCGAAACCGTCCCTGGACCAATGATTCGTCGCACGATTCGCGAACCAGGCACCTGGACCTACGACGCTTGCAACTGCAAGTGCGTCTACACCCCAGGTTGCTGCCGCACCGTGTGCGAGCAAGGTCCTCCTAAGACGATCTGCAAGAAAGTCTGGGTTCCTACCTGCGAAACGAAAGAAGTTTGCTGCACCAAGTATCGTCGCGAGTGCCGTACTCGTGAGATCCCTTACACCGTGTGCCGCAAGGTTCCCGAGTGCCGTACCAAGGTTTGCAACTACACCGTTTGCAAAATGGTTCCTGAATGCCGCACCAAGACCTGCAACTACACCGTTTGCAAAATGGTTCCTGAGTGCCGCACCAAGACCTGCAACTACACTGTTTGCACCTACACCTGCGAACAGCGTCAGAAAGTTTGCAAGTACACCACTTGCAAAATGGTTCCTGAATGCCGCACGAAGGTTTGCAACTACACGACCTGCAAGATGGTTTGCGAGCCACGCACCAAGACTTGCAACTACACCGTGTGCAAGATGGTTCCTGAGTGCCGCACCAAGACCTGCACCTACACCACGTGCAAAATGGTTCCTGAGTGCCGTACTCGTACCGAGTGCTACACCGTGTGCCGTAAAGAGTGCTACACCGAAACCGTGAAGGTTCCTCGCTGCGTTAAAGTTTGCGAGCCCTACACCGTAACGGTTTGCGTTCCTCGCACCATCTGCGAACAGGTTCCTGTGACCGTTTGCTGCCCTGCACCAGCTTGCTGCACCAGCGCTCCTGCTTCGGCGTCGGACTGCTGCTGTGGTGGCGAAGGTTGCACCGGCGGATGCTGTGACACCGTGGCTGCTGGCGGATGTGCTGGCGACTGCGGCGGATGCAACACCTGTGCACCTGCTTGCGATCCTTGCTGTGCACCGAAGAAGAGCTGCATCAGCGAACTGCTGGACGGCTTGTTCGGCGGTTGCAGCAAGAATGACTGCTGTGCTCCTGCCTGCGGTTGCTAATAACGCGTGCTGGACCGGCATCACGGTCTGCTAAATTGCTTCGAGAGGGAGGCGAAACTATCCGGTTTCGCCTCCCTTTTTTCATTGCCAAACGCGGCATACCGGCAATGCCGGCGCGTCTTGGCGCCCCCCCCAATCCATGGGCTCACGCCCATGGCTACATCCTGCCGCCGCTTCGCGGCTGTTGGGCGCCGGACTCGCCCAATCCATGGGCTCACGCCCATGGCTACATCCTGCCGCCGCTTCGCGGCTGATGCCGCCATCCCAGTCCCGCAGGGACGACAGGTTGTAGCCACGGGCGTGAGCCCGTGGAACGCATCCCGACACACCTTCGCCAGCCCCAACGGGGCGACATGATTCCGCGCCCTGGACGACCGATGCGCCGGTCAGCGTGAGTTAGAATAGACCGATAACGGTTTCTCCACACCCTACGGTTTCGTCATGCTCATGCTATTGATTCGTCCCCTGTCGATGTTGTTGCTCTTGGTGGCCGGGGGATGCTTGACAGGCAGGCAGGTGGCCGCGGCTGAAAGGGCGCTGCGGCCGCTGCAATATTCGGTCTCTTTTGCCGATGCGGATCGCCATCGCGTGGACGTCGAATTGCTCGTCCCTGTCGATGCTGGCGCCAAACAGCTGGAACTGGCGATGGCCGTCTGGACACCGGGCAGCTATTTGGTTCGCGAGTATGCGCGGCACATAGAGCAAATTTCTGCGACCGATGTTGAGACCGCTGAATCGCTACAGATTCGCAAGACATCCAAGAATCGTTGGTCGGTGCAAACCTCAGGGGCGTCGACGGTGCGCGTGCGTTATCGGCTGTACTGCCGCGAAATGTCGGTGCGAACGAATTGGGTGGAACGCGATTTTGGCGTGCTGGTTGGCGCGGCGACCTATTTAACCCGCGCTGACGATCTGCGGCAGCGGCGGGCAAGGCCGCATCATGTGCAGTTCGTCTTGCCGGGCAACTGGCAGCAAGCGGTCATGGAGTTGCCGACCGATCCGGCGGAGCCACAGCGGTTTCTTGCCGCTTCTTACGACGCCTTGGTCGACGCGCCGACCGTGCTGGGCAACCCTCAAATCAGTTCGTTCATCGTGGGAGAGAAACCACATCGTTTGGTCACCCTCGGCGGCGATGGCTTGTGGGACAATGAAGCGGCCGCACGCGACGTCGCCAAGATCGTCGAACAACACCAACAGTTCTGGCAAAGCGTGCCGTACGAGTCGTACACGTTCTTGAATGTGATCAGTGAAACCCGCGGCGGCCTAGAGCACGACAACTGTTGCCTGATGATGACCAGCCGCTGGGCTTATCGAGATGCCAAGCAGTATCGGAACTGGTTGGGCTTGGTGTCGCACGAGTTCTTTCACACCTGGAATGTGCGACGTCTCCGCCCCGCGGGCTTGGAGACGTATGACTACGAGAGGGAGAACTACACCGATGGTTTGTGGGTTGCCGAGGGAGTGACCAGCTACTATGACGACCTGCTACAGCGGCGTGCCGGATTGTTGACTGACAAACAATATTTGGAAGGGGTTTCGAAGGTGATCGACGGTGTGCAGAAATCGGGAGGTCGCTTGGTGCAACCGCTCCTGGACAGCAGCCACGATGCCTGGATCAAGTACTACCGTCCCGATGAAAACGCGAGGAATTCACGCATCAGCTACTACAGCAAGGGGTCCTTGGTGGCGTGGTTGTTGGATGCGCGGGTACGCCAAGCAACCAACCACCAGCAGTCGCTCGACGACGTCATGCGGTCGCTTTATCAGCGGCATGCCGGTCGCGATCAAGGCTTTACGCTGGCCGACTTTTTGCAAGTCGTGACCGAGACCGCCGATGCGGCGACCGCCGACTGGTTGCAGCAGACCGTCGGCGAAGCCCAAGAGTTGGATTATGAACCCGCGATGGCGTGCTGGGGCCTGGCCTGGAATGACAAAACTCAGGATCAACCGCCAGCCGCGGATGCCGAGGATTCCACGGAGACAGCCAGCACGACCGCATCGCCGGAGTCCGCGTCTTCGCGCGAGTTGACCTTTACGCCCGACTTGGGGATGGAGGTTGCGACCAGCGGCGGCCAGGTGATGATCGAAAGCGTCGATCGGTTGGGACCGGCAGATCAAGCGGGCTGGAACGCGGGCGACGAGCTGATCGCGATCGAGGGATTTCGGATGACCGGCACAACCTATCCGTCGCGGCTGAAACAGATGCCGATCGGCAAGCCACTGCGGGCGCTGCTGTCGCGGCGTGGGGCGCTGATCGAGCGTCCGGTGACGTTGCCCAGCGAGCCATCGCGTCAGTGGAAGCTGAGTGTGCGCAAAGTCACAAAAGACGCAGCGGACAAGCCTGACGCCGAGGATGCCAAGGCTTCGCAACGCCGCCAATTATGGCTTGGCAGTTAGCTAGGCTTACGATGAATCGCTGGGAGGCGACCGCCCCGCTGTTTGGTGGTTTGGGCTGTTATGGATTGTTTTCTAGCTGGGGATCATCGGCGTACAGGATTTGTTAGACTGTGGCTTTGTTTCTCGACTCGATGCGGGATGAATGGATTGTGAACCGTCGAATTCTGTTGATCGTCTGTTGGCTAGCGACCACGCTGAGTGCGGCGCGGTGCGATGAGCCTGCGGGCAATAATGCCGCTTCTGCACCGCCCGCTGCCCCATCGGCGGAGGATCAAGCGGTGATTCGCGATTTGGTCGCCCAGTTGAGCAGCAATCAATATGTGCAGCGAGAAATCGCTTCATTGGAGCTGGCTCGATGGGGAGCCAAAGCCGTTCCGGTGCTCGCCGACCAGATGGGCAAAGGGGATCTTGAACTGACCGAACGGGCGATGCAACTGTTGCAGCGTGTGGCGGTCCAGGAAACACCGCAGGATGAAGCGATCGGCTGGAACGCGATCACGCAGTTAGCCCACAACGGCAACGGCACGACCGCTTCGCGAGCCCGTGCGGCGATGGAATCGATTTCGAAGGATCGTCAAGAACGAGCCCGCTCTCAATTAACAAAAGCAGGGATCTCCGTGGGGCTGAGCGATGTGGTTCTGGAAGCGACGACGATCAACGAAGAGGTGGTCCACATCTCGCCGAATTGGGACGGCGACGAATCGGCGCTCGAATGGTTGGGCTGGTTGCACGGGATTCATTACGTGGCGACCGAAGGTAGCACGATCAATCGAACGGTCATCGAAAAGATTGCGGGCATGCCCGATCTGCAGAATGTCGTCATCGCGAATACCAAATTGACCGCCGACGATCTGAAGCCGCTGCTGAACATGAAACGGA
>Ga0209947_1000130_pt1 | contig 41267 bp, 32 predicted proteins | sample SalPonR2_B_D2_MG_FD_185706 | JGI IMG/M metagenome (GOLD analysis project Ga0209947, IMG submission 185706) | Salt pond soil microbial communities from South San Francisco under conditions of wetland restoration - Salt Pond MetaG R2_B_D2_MG... ...
CTGCTTTCAGCTATTATTTCTTATTCTTTGACATAAAGAATTCAATGGAGCGTTTAAATTATATTCCAGAGAAAATTCCGGGAGTGAAACCGCAAATACCGTAATTCCGGGGACACCATACTAATTTTTACCATCTTCAAAAGCTCCTATAAAAAATAAATGGCAAGAATAGCAAGAGCTATCGCCCCGGGGTTCCCCCATCACATGACGCAACGGGGAAACAGGCGCCAGCAGACCTTTTTCTCTGACGCGGATTATGACGCCTATATTGACTTGATGGCCAAGTGGTGTGATCATTATGGCATTGATGTATGGGCCTATTGTCTGATGCCCAACCATGTTCATCTGATAGCTGTTCCGCAAACCCAGGATGCCATCCGGCTCGCCATTGGGGAGGCCCATCGCCGTTATAGCCGATTCATCAATTTCCGGGAAGGCTGGCGCGGTCATCTCTGGCAGGGCCGGTTTGCCTCTTACGTGATGGACGAACCCTATCTTCTTGCGTGTGCCCGGTATATCGAAAATAACCCGGTACGCGCAAAGCTTGTTTGTAAACCGGAGAATTGGGTCTGGAGCAGCGCAGGCGCTCACATCAAAGGGGAAAATGATCGACTCGTAAAAGTCGAGCCGTTGCTTAAAATGATAGAAAACAACTGGTCTGATTTTTTATCTCCAGCTTTAACAAAAGAAAATGCAGAGTTATTAAGAAGGCATGAGCGGACCGGCCGCCCCCTTGGAAACGAGGCATTTGTTGAACGCTTGGAAATTAAACTCGGGCGCAACCTAAGACCTCAAAAGCCAGGTCGGCCGAAAAAAGGATAAAATTAGTATGGTGTCCCCGGAATTGCGCATACTTGCACTGGGGCTTTTGCTGGCCCTGTTGATAGGCGCCTGCGACAACCCCGCGCTGAATTCAAAGGGGCACAGCAGAAACAACCCGCCCGCGAAAACCGTGTTTCTCGTGCATGGCTACGGCAATGGCGCCGGAGAGATGGAACCTCTTGCTGATTTTCTTGAAGCTGCCGGATACAGGGCAGTAAATGTTGATCTGCCGCTGACGTTCGATCACGTACAAGAGGCTTCAGACATTTTCGCTGAAAAGGTGGAAGATGTCGTATCCGGACTGATTGATAACGAGCCGGTTGCAATGGTGGGACACAGCACCGGTGGGCTGGTGATCCGTTACTTTCTGTCTCATTACCCGGAGCACAGGCGGGTGGATCGTGCAGTTCTAATCGCCACGCCCAACAGGGGCAGTAAGCTTGCGGGCATGGTTGCAGAAATTTCGGATCTGCTGGTGGAAACCTTTGCGACCCTCGACTCCCTCAGGCCGGAAAAAATCTCCGAGCTGGAGCTTTCTGATCCCGAAGAAACCAGGATAGGCGCAATTGCAGGAAATAAGGGCAACCTTGTCCTCGGCCGGCTGCTTGAAGATGAAAACGACGGCCGGGTCGAGGTAAAATCCGTGTATTATCCGGAACTGGACGACTTTGCCGTAGTACCGTTCAACCACAAAGAAATCCATCAAAGAAAAGAAACCGCAGCCATGGTAATCCGGTTTCTCAAATCAGGTTTTTTTGAAGGCGCACCCCTGCCCCCTTCCGGTTCCAGTGATTGATCCTTTACGGCACCTGCATTTCATCTGCTAAAGAGGCTGCCGCCGCTAAATTCGGGGACACCATATTAATTTTTACCACCTTCAAAAGTTCCTATAAAAAATAAATGGCAAGAATAGCAAGAGCTATCGCCCCGGGATTCCCCCATCACATGACGCAACGGGGAAACAGGCGCCAGCAGACCTTTTTTCTGATGCGGATTACGATGCCTATATTGAGTTGATGGCCCAATGGTGGGGTCATTACTGCATTGATATATGGGCCTATTGCCTAATGCCCAACCACGTTTACCTCATACCGGTTTGCATCTTACGTGATGGACGAATCCTATCTTTTTGCGTGTACGCATTATATTGAAAATAATCCGGTACGCGCAAAACTTGTTCCTAAATTGAGCGATTTTCAAGTTTGCCGCAGATACAAGGAAAATGAGGAAAAGCTAAAAATTAGGGATGGTGTCCCCGGAATTTGCGGAATTTGAGAGACCGTCACCATTAATTGATCCGAAAATATTTTTACTATTTTTCGAAAATATTTTCGGATTTTTTCTTTTCCAGTTGTGTTCATCATTCCTGCAGCAAAGCCATAACCCGTTATAATAAAAAACAATCCATTAATATAAAACCGCTGCCGGGCAAGCCTCAATAATTGGCACAATCCATGCTTTGCTCCGTCTAAACTGTCTTTTTGATAAAAATAGCGCCATTGCGACAAAGGTACGCCGCTGAGACGGCGGAAATGCCGCTATAGAAAATTTATAAAAATTTTAAAGTCCTAAGATGCAGGCAGCCAATTTGTACACACAGATCAAAGTTGTTGTTTCGACAGTGCTTTTTATTGTGTTTCTTCCGGACATGAGCACTGCGGATAAACCGGTCAAAATAGAGGATTTGATCGCTGAAGAGCGGGACTGGGAAATCGATTTTATTTTATCCTATAACAGTCTGCACAAAAAAGAAGATGAGTTTGCCAATCAGCTCATTGAGCAGAAAGGAAATATAATAGCCGTTTACGATCATAATGAATGGACAACAAATACAGACCGGCTCTATTACTACCTGGGGCTGAAATACGGGCTATGGAAAGACCTGGAAATATCGGCATTCGGCAGCGGCTATACCGAGTTCAGCAGAGATTCCGCGCAAGATGAATACAACTATGAGCAGGCAACCGAATTCAATAATGCCGGTGTGGAAATTATGTATCAAATAAAAGAAGAGAATGAGTATCCGGCCCTTATAACTTCCATTAATGCTCACATGGTAGATAACACCGAATTTCCCCAGGGCTTTGAAAAAAGCTATTTTAAAACCTATTCAGCCAGAGCTGTGACCTATTACACGATTGATCCCGTGGTCTTCAGCCTCGACAGCCAATATACCATTTTTCTCGAAAGAGAGAAGGGTGAGCATTCCATTGACCCAGGAGAAAAATTCAGCCTGTCTCCGGTTCTGTACTTCATAGTAAACCCTTACACTACCGTTTATTGGGGTTTTGAGTGGTACATTCAAGGTAGTTCAAAGCTGGACAAAGAAAAAGTTGATCCCACGAGAACCGGTTTGCCGTTTATTATTGGATGTGGTTACGAAATCAATGGGGAATTAATCCTGGATATAAATTTTGAATATGAAGATACCGGCGGGATGAGTCAATCGTCCGCTTCTTTTGAGTTGAATTATGTTTTCTAACTGCCCTCATAAATATTTTTCAGTGATATTTCTAATGCTTATAACAACATTCTGTTTTATTCCGGCAAAACATGCTGTTTCTCAAGGCTTGAAAACCCGTTTCAACAGAAGCATGACGCATAAACTGGAAGGGCGGAGTTGGCTGGAGATTAAAAACGAAGGCATAGTCAAACAAAAAAAGGACTTTTCATGCGGTTCCGGCGCGCTCGCTACCATACTTAAACATTACTACAATGAAGAAATCAAGGAAGCAGACATATTAAACTGGATTTTTGAAATAAAAGATGTTGGCGCAGATTCCATCAAAACGTTCGATAAGAAGGTTAACATATCTTTCTATGATCTGAAGATTTTTGCACAAAAGAAAGGATATGAAGCCACCGGAATCGCCTTGTCCGCTAAGGCCCTAAAAAATCTAAAGCATCCTGTCATTGTCTATCTGGATATCAGGGGGACTGAACATTTTTCTGTTTTCAAAGGAGTTTCTGACAAATTTGTTCACCTTGCTGATCCGACTTTCGGCAATATAAAAATGCGCGCACAAAGGTTTAAAAAATGTTTTGATACCCGAGATGACCGCAGTCTGCAGGGTAAAATACTGGGGATATTGGGAGATTCTGAAATCAATAAAGATTTTCTTGAAATTCCCGCCCGCACCGATCTGGTTAACCAATTAATTTCCAGCAGACCCCGCATGGATTTTGAGTAGCCAATGAGCGGCCTGGACAATAAGGCGCCATTTTCAAAAACACATAAAGTTCAAGTTGTTGCTTTTGATATCAGCGGCCGTACGGCTGGACGACTAACCGCAAACCTGAAAACAGAAGGAGGATTTATGAAAAACGGTATCATCGCATTTATTGTCACTTTCACCCTGATTTTTTCTGTGCCGGGGGCTGCCCTGGCAGAAGACCTGACAAGCGGCACCAGCACAAAAAAAATGGCCAGAATGTTTGAAGCACAAGACATGAGTCGCCTTAAAGTCGCCTGCCTTTCAAATGAAGAGATGAAGGAAACCGAGGGTGAATTATTAGGGTTCGCTGCCGCTGTGGTTATATCCGGCGCAGTGGGTGCTTGGACGCACCACTATGCTCACTACCGCGAGACCGGGCACCTTGGCAGTAGTACTGGGGCAGCTTATGCAGCCGGAACCAGCATGATCACCACAGCACTATCAAGTGGAATCTCTTATGGCGCAAACTTAGGCAGGCTTGGAAGTACATATTTTAAGGCCAGAGGAATGGCGCAAAATTATGGCCTGAGTAAATTCAACCCTGATAATTATTGATTAACAATTGTTTCTTCCGGAGAGGTTGTTCATAACTTCTCCGGTATCATGAAACGCAAGACTTTTTACAAGGTTAACAATGGAAAACTATGCATCCATATTAATTCCAAATATAGCGATTGCTTGCTATGTTGGCCGCTGGTTGATTAGAAAACCAAGAGACTGGAAACCACGTATTATTGTCTCCACTCTTCCATTCCTTCCAGTGGCTGTTTTATGTTTTTTCATTGCAACGTATACAGAAATATTAACGATAGACAACATTTTGTCCATAATTGTAGGTTTTTGGATCTGCTATTTACTCATCACCTGGAGTTGGCCATTGGTGGTACACTTCCACCAAATAGATATCCGCAGGCTTCGCAAAGCAGCTATCCAAAATATGGGCTGGATAGCCGGTAATGCGGCCGGAGTTTCTTCCTGGCAATCTTATGTGGGTGAAGGGAGTCCGTATTATAACGCCCTTATGGAATCCAATGATAATGGAACCCAGGTCAGTGCTGATTTATACAACAGAGGGTGGAAGGAAGGCCGGAAGCATCCATACAATGAAAACGCCTGCAACAAAAAATACCGCAAAATAGTCAAATTATCAAAAAAGTCCAATAGGTATACCAAGGAACTGAGAAAAATTAAAAAAATTGCTTAGAGCGGCTAGTTTTAGTTCCGGGGACATCCCCGGAAATCATAAACGAAGAGATGAAGGAAACAGAGGGTGAATCTTTTGGGTTTAGATCTTTACTCGTGGTTGGTGGGGCTTGTGTAAGTGCATGGGTACACCACTATGACCAATACCGAAAGACTGGAAATCTTGGAAGTAGTGCTGGAGCCACTTATGCCGCAGGGACCTCTTTGATTACTGGAGCAATGTCAAGTGGAATCTCTTATGGCGCAAACTTAGGCAGAGCGGATAAAACAATATTTCAAGGTTAGGGGAGCAGCACAAAATTATGGTTTGAGTAGATTCAATCCTGATAATTATTGAGCATTAATCGTTTATTTCGGGGAAATTGTTCGCAACCTCCCCGGTATGGCAACAAAATTTTACCTAAATTGAGCGTTTCAATTTTTTGGAGGTTTAATTTTTAACTTATTTTCAGGATATTGAATCATTTTTTGATCAAAAAATTTGAAACCCTCCGGGATTTCCAATTTCACCGCATCTACTGCGTCAAATGATGTCTCGCATAGACAACTATCGCTCGACATCATTTTCCTTGTATCTGCGGTAAACTTGAAAATCGCTCAATTTAGGTTTTAAAAAGGGTTATAATGGAAAAAGTCAACATCCATATATTAATACCGAATATCTTGATTGCTTTCTATTTTGGGCGCTGGTTAATTAAAAAACAACGAAAATGGGTAGAACGTATTATTGTCTCGACCCTTCCATTTCTACCTGTAGCTCTTTTGTTTTTTATTACAGCAACTTATACAAAAATATCATCGCCGGAAAATTTGCCAAGCAGAATTATAGGGACTTGGGTAAGCTACTTGTGCCTAGTTTGGCTTTGGCCCCTGGGGGCATACGCTCAACAACTAGACATTCGCAGGCTTCGCAAATCGGCGATTAAAAATATAGGATGGATAGCTGGTAATGCAGCGAAAGTCCCTTCCTGGCAATCTTATTTGGGTAAAGAAAGTCAATATTACAAAGCCATTATGGGCTTGAATGATAATGAAAGTCAGTCCAACGTGGATTTATATAACAGATGGTGGAGAGAAGGATGGAAGCTGGCATACAATGAAAGAAAATGTAGAAAAAAATATCATCAAACAGGCAAACTAATTAAAAAATCAAAAAGATATGCCAAAGAATTAAAAACCGTCATAATTCCGGGGACACCATATTAATTTTTACCACCTTCAAAAGCTCCTATAAAAAATAAATGGCAAGAATAGCAAGAGCAATCGCCCCCGGATTCCCTCATCACATTACTCAACGGGGAAACAGGCGTCAGCAGACCTTCTTCTCTGATGCGGATTATGACGCCTATATTGAATTGATGGCCGAATGGTGCGCTCATTACGGCATTGATATATGGGCATATTGTTTGATGCCCAACCATGTTCACCTGATAGCTGTTCCGCAAACCCAGGATGCCATCCGACTCGCCATTGGGGAGGCCCATCGTCGTTATAGCCGCTTAATCAATTTCCGGGAAGGCTGGCGCGGTCATCTATGGCAGGGCCGGTTTGCCTCTTACGTGATGGACGAACCCTATCTTCTTGCTTGTGCCCGGTATATCGAAAATAACCCGGTACGCGCAAAGCTTGTTTGTAAACCGGAGAATTGGGTCTGGAGTAGCGCAGGCGCTCACATCAAAGGGGAAAACGATCGACTCGTAAATGTCGAGCCGTTGCTTCAAATGATAAATAGGGGCTGGCCTGACTTTCTCTCTTCCGCTTTAACAAAGAAGGATGCGGAGTTATTAAAAAAGCACGAGCGGACCGGCCGCCCCCTTGGAAACGAGGCATTTGTTGAACGCTTGGAAATTAAACTCGGCCGCACCCTAAAACTTCAAAAACCGGGGCGGCCGAGGAAAAGATAAAATAAGTATGGTGTCCCCGGAATTGTACCGGCCGCACCCTAAAACTTCAAAAACCGGGGCGGCCGGTACAAGATGGTGTCCCCGGAATTGATAACAATGCCGAATCCATGATATAGAATATTTATGGATATATGATGCCTCCCTTTCTTTTTAGGTTTGCCCGCCTTTAAAAAAGGAGCACATATGACCACATTTTTCAGTTAAAAGTACGTTTCATCCGGAAGAACCAAATTTCAACTGTTACAGCCTACCCTAAATCTTCAGGAGATGCTTATGACCACCGAACCGTTGCTTTTGACCATGGAAGACGACGTGGCCCGGATCACCCTCAACCGGCCGGATGTGTTCAACGCCTTGAGTATTGAGTTATCCGGCCGGCTGGTAGAGGCCATTGCCACCATTAAACAATCGACCACCGTCAAATTTGTGGTGATCCAGGGCGCTGGCGGAAATTTCTGCGTGGGCGATGACATCACGGAAATGCCCAAGTGGGGCGATGATGAGTTCGGCAACAGCTCGCAGGGGGCCAACGGGGTGATGCGCCGGGTCAAAATCTACCAGGACATGGCCAATTCTCTAGAGGAACTGGACAAACTAACCATCGCAGCGGTAGAGGGCTATGCCGTGGGCGGGGGGTTAGAAATCACCATGGCATGTGACTTTGTAATCGCAACGGAAGATGCTAAATGGGGAATGCCAGAGGTCGACAGCGGAATCACGCCCGGGTGGGGCGGAACCACCCGGATGGTCAGGTACATCGGCAAGCGGCGGACCAAAGAAATAAACATTATCGGCGCCCTTATGCCGGCGCATCGCGCCGTGGACTGGGGGCTTTGGAACCGGGTAGTTATGGAGGGAAAACTTGACGACGAAGTCGGGGCGCTGCTGGATGTCCTTCGGATCAAGAATCAGCAGGCCTGCCGCCAGCTCAAGTATATCATCAACCGCTCGGCCGAAACCGACCTTTACACGGCCCAGGGCTTTGAGATGCTGTCGGGCGGCTTAAGCGGAGCGGTAAACGGCCTGTGGCAGGTTGCCGATGCAGACCAGGGAAAAGGCGTTGCAGACTTTGAGAACAAGGGAGATTTGTGGAAAAAGCGGCGGGCAAAGTCCAAACACTTCTGGTCGGACTAGAGATCTTCTTCATTTTGAAACAAAATTCCTAAGGCAATCTAAGATTACTGCTCTTATTGGCGACGTGATATTGGCTCTGATTTTTTTCAAAAGCGCGAAGCTTAGTCAGGCCAGGGCTCACTATCCCGTTAGGATGGCGTCAGGAGGCAGAAAAGTGACCGCGATGATCATAAAACAGAAAGACATCTAAAAACGGATGGCAGCCGGCCCATGAGCGCTACCCCACCCGATACTGCGTACAGCAGGGATTGGAAGGAAGCCGTTTTATCTTTTTTCCACCCAAGGGTCGTTACCATGTTTTTCTTCGGCTTTTCCGCCGGGCTTCCGCTTTTGCTGATTTTTTCCTCGCTTTCCCTCTGGCTCAGGGAAGCGGGAGTGCAGCGATCTGATGTGACATTTTTCAGCTGGGCGGCGTTGGGGTACTCGTTTAAGTTCGTCTGGGCCCCGCTGGTAGACCGGCTGCCGCTTTTTTATCTTTCGGAAAAATTCGGCAGAAGACGCGGCTGGATTCTTCTTTCCCAATTTCTGATCATCGCCGCTATTTTATGGATCGGCTTGACCGATCCCAATCAAGGCAAGATTCATGTTTACCTGATGGCTTTGGCTGCAGTTCTGCTTGGGTTTTCATCGGCAACCCAGGATATCGTCATCGATGCCTATCGAATCGAATCGGCGGGCAGTGAGCTTCAGGCCATGATGGCCTCCGCCTATATCGCCGGATACCGAATCGGCATGCTGGCCGCCGGCGCGGGGGCTCTTTTTATTGCGGATGTTTTGGGCTCGGGCATGGGACACTACGATTACAATGCCTGGAGATATACCTATTTTATAATGGCCTCTTTTATGATGATCGGCGTTTTAACCACACTTTCAGTACCCGAACCCGAGAGCGCAACGGACAATAAAAGTTATCAATACGCTTCAAAAGATTATCTGTGCTCTTTTAGCCTTTTTATTCTAGCCGCCTCGGTTTTTGTCGCCTGCTTTTTTCTTACGGCTGACACAGCCGCATTTTATAAAGGTTCTCTGGAGGGTCTTTTTTCAAATCCATATCTGGCAGGATTTCTGATAGAGCTTGCAAGGTTTATTGTTGCGCTTTCCAGCGCCCTGCTGACTGCCTATCTGCTTGGAATGACCGGGATCGTTAACAGGGAAATGATTGATGATACCTATATCGCGCCGGTAAAGGATTTTTTTCAGAGATATGGGGCGTTACTGGCGGTGCTGCTTCTGTTCCTGGTGGGGCTCTATAGAATATCCGATATCGTTCTTGGCGTTATCTCCAACCTTTTTTACCAGGACCTGGGCTTTACAAAAAGCGAGATTGCAAGCATTGTCAAAACCTATGGACTTTTCATGACCATTGCGGGCGGATTTATCGGCGGCATATTTTCCGCCAGGTATGGGGTGATCAGGATACTGTTTGCCGGCGCACTCCTGGCATGCGCCACCAACCTTCTTTTTATGATCCTGGCAAAGGCGGGACACAATGTATTTATGCTTTATGTCGTCATTTCCGCTGACAATCTTGCCGCGGGCCTTTCCTGTGCCGCGTTCGTGGCCTTTTTATCAAGCCTGACGAGCATCCGGTTCACAGCCGTTCAATACGCCATTTTCAGCTCTCTCATGATGCTTATCCCCAAAATTTTCGGCGGTTATTCAGGAACCATCGTCGACAATTTAAGCTACGAGGCCTTCTTTCTGATAACCGCCCTGCTCGGCCTCCCGGTTCTGGTTCTTGTCCGATTGGCCGGGAAATATATAGAAAATGGATAAAAAAGTCTTTTTTTTGACCCTACAGGTTGAAATCTCTCCTCCAAAACCGGTATAGTCACAAAGTTAAAAATTTTTTTGGAATCAAAATCATAAGCGATGGCAGGATTGACTGAAGATACCCGATTAACCACGCAGGTTCTGATTATCGGCGGCGGCGCTACCGGTACGGGGGTGGCGAGAGACCTTGCGCTGCGCGGAGTGGATTGCATCCTGGTTGAAAAAAAAGATGTCAATGCCGGCGCCTCGGGGGCTAATCACGGCCTGCTGCACAGCGGCGCCCGATATGTATCCAATGATCCGGAATCCGCAAAAAAATGCCTGGACGAGAACCGGATTTTAAAGCAATTGGCACCGGATTGCATAGAAGATACCGGCGGCCTGTTCGCGGCGGTAAAAGGCGATGATGAGCGTTTTATCGCCGATTTTCCCACCTACTGCGAAAAAGCGGGAATACCCTGCGCGCCCATGGATATCAAGGAGGCCCGGCTGCAGGAACCCGCCTTGTCGGAAAACACCATTGCGGTTTATGCCGTGGAGGACGCTTCGATCGACCCCTTTAAACTCGTCCTGGAGAACATCACGCATGCCCAGCAGTTGGGATGCCGTTTTTTTCGGGATACGGAAGTAACAGGGTTCAAGAAAAACGGGCGGCAAATCAAGGCCGTGGAGTTGATGGACAACAACACGGGGAAAAAATCCTTAATTGAAACCGAAATGGTCATAAATGCGACTGGTGCCTGGGTTGGACGAGTGGCCGGCCTTGTCGGGATTGATATCGAAGTCATCTATTCCAAGGGAACGCTTCTGATTACCCACAACCGGATGACCCACAGGGTGGTCAACCGGTTGCGCCCGCCGGCAGATGCAGATATCCTGGTCCCGGGGGGGACGGTTAGCATTTTAGGCACAACATCGACACGGATAGAATCACTCGAAGATATTCGGCCGACAGTGGCGGATGTGGATTATATAGTGGATGAAGGGACGAATATGCTGCCGGACCTTGAAAAAGAGCGATATATTCGCGCGTATTCAGGCGTGCGGCCGCTTGTGGGAACCGCCGCTCAGGGCAATGACCGTTCAGTCTCCCGCGCATTTGATCTGATAGACCATGCGGAAGACGATATCGACAATTTTATTACCATCACCGGCGGCAAACTCACCACATTTCGACTCATGGCAGAGAAAACGGCCGATCGGGTCTGCAGCCGCCTGGGGGTTTCCAAACCCTGCCTGACCCGAACCACCCCCATGCTTTCACGCCATGAAACCCAGTGGGCGGTACCGGGCTTTTCGTCCCGAACGTGGCTGGCGCATCACGATACCGATGATCTTCTGTTGTGTGAATGCGAGATGGTTCCCCAAAGCGCCATTGAAGAAATTCTCGCCAATTTCGATGTATTTGAAAAACAGGTCGATCTAAACGGCATCAGCAAACGCACCCGGGTCGGCAAGGGAAGCTGTCAAGGCACGTTTTGCAGCATCCGGCTCGCCGCCTATCTTTATGATCGGGGGATTATAACCGCCGAAGAAGGAATCAAGAATATTCGGGAATTTTTAGATGCCCGCTGGAAGGGCCAGCAGTGTCTGCTCTGGGATATGCCCATGGTCGCCGCCGAACTGCAGGAGGCGATGCACTGCGGACTTTTTGGACTGGAGTTGAAATGACCCCATTGACATCTGCCCATTCTGCCTCTGATGCGGACACCTCTTCTTGCGAACTGGCGATTATCGGAACGGGGCTGGCCGGATTGGCGGCCTCGTTGTTTGCCATGCAAAGCGGTATCCATACGGCTCAAATCGGCGTAAATGCCGGCCTCCTCTATGCCAGCGGATTTTTGGACCTGATGGGCGTCCATCCCATTGGCCAGGGGCGTGTATGGGAGAACCCATGGGAGGCCATCGATGCCTTAACCGCAGATATGCCCAAGCATCCCTATGCGCGATTGCGCCGGAGCGATATCCAACAGGCATTTGGCACGTTCCTGGATATGATGGCGGCCGCCGGTCTGCCCTATCGGTATCGGCCGGATGCCAATACCCGCGTCATCACGCCGATCGGCACATTAAAGCCGACCTATGGTGTGCCTGAATCCATGTGGAACGGGGCGGAAGCGCTTGGAAACCTGAAAAAGTGCCTGCTGGTGGATTTCTGGGGGCTTAAGGGGTTCAGCGCGGTCCAAATTGTGGAAATGCTCCGGGATAACTGGCCCGGCCTGCAAGCCGCCCGGATCGCCTTTCCCGCCGTCGGGCCGTCGGTGGAGCTTTATCCCGAAAAAATGGCAAGGGCCCTGGAGCTGCGCTCCCACCGGGAAGAACTGGCCAGGGAACTCCGGCCGCATTTAAATGGGGCTGAAGTCGTGGGCATGCCCGCCATTTTTGGCATTCAGCAAAGCCGGGAAGTCATGGCCGATCTGGCCTCACTTATCGGCGCAAAGATCTTTGAGATTCCAACCATTCCCCCTTCCGTACCCGGCCTGCGCATCAAGGAGACGATGGAGGGACAGATGCAATCCCGGGGCCTCGCCCGGTTTACCCAGAAACGGGTGCTCGAGGCGAGCCGCGAGAAAAATGGCGAATTCGTTCTGGATATCGGCGAGCCGGCGACCAACCGAATTGAACATCGGTTGTATGCGCGGGGCGTGATTTTCGCCGGCGGCCGGTTTCTTGGAAAGGGCCTTTATGCCGGACGGAAAAAGATTGTTGAACCGCTTTTTGGCCTGCCGGTCTTCCAGCCCTCGGAGAGAACGAAATGGCACCGCCTTCAAGTTTTCGACCCCAGAGGACATGCGGTGAACATGGCGGGCATTGAAATCGACGACGCCTTTCGCCCTATCGGGGATTCCGGACAGGCGGCGTGGGAAAATCTTTACGCCGCCGGCGCCATTCTGGCGCACCAGGATTGGATGCGCATGAAATGCGGGGCAGGCCTCTCCATTGCAACCGCCTATGGGGCGGTGAAGGCTTTTGCGAAGGATCTATAATTAAAGCTTTCCCGCTGCGGGCAATCGGCGACGCCGGGCTTTCTGAGGGTTCATCCCGACACGGGGGCCGGAAGCCAGAAACCTATTCGCCTCCTTCCTCCTCCTTTACCCGCTGCCTGGCCTCCTTAATGCATTCCAAAATTTTTCTTTTGTCCTGGATCTTGGCACAATTGTAGGCCGTGCCTCTTTTGGATAGGGCAAACGGATCCGCACCGTTTGCGAGCAAAACCTTCACCACGTCCAGGTGTCCCCTATACGCCCCCAGAAAAAGCGGATCCATACGCCATTTGTCATCCTTAATGCTTATATCCGCCCCATGATCAATAAGGTATTGAACCACCGCCGCATGGCCGTTATAGCTCGCACTCGCAATAGGGGACCAGCCTTTAGGAATGATTAAAGGGGCCCCATGAAAAATTTCAATGCCCCCCGGCTTCTCAAACTTCTCCGTTGTCTTGGCGTTTACTTCTGCCCCCTTTTCCACCAGCAGCGTCACCGACGCCAGATCCCCTTCCGATGCCGCCGCCATCAGGGGTGTCCAACCGATCCTGTTCTTGGCGTTCAAATCCGCCCCCACGTCGATCAGCAGCTTCACATTGGCCGACTTCCCGGCATAAGCGGCTGCCATAAGCGGGCTACACCCCTCAAAGACCATCCGGTCACCCATGGTAAAACTCTTAAAATCCTCTGTTACGGCTGTATTCCGTTCCGCCCCTTTGACAAGCAGCTTCCATAACAGACCCGGCGTCCCGTGGGCAGCTGCAATGATTAAGGCCCTGTTGCCGACTTCGTTGCGGACGGTTACATCGACACCGGCATCCATGATCGACCGGGCAGCTTTTCTTTTTCCCTTTGCCAATGCCGCCATTAACGGGGTTGTCCCCTTATACACGGTTTTTCCCTCACGGACATGCCGCTGGGTAATGGCCGTGTTGGCATTGGCCCCTGCCTGGAGCAGGATGGCCACAATTTCGGCATCGTTTTGGGCTGCTGCAAACAGCGGGGTTGTTCCGTTGATATCGCTTTTGTTCACGTCAGCCCCGTTTTGAATCAACATATGGCCGACCTCCGGATGTTTGTGGCCCAGAGCGGCTAACAGCGGCGTCGTCCCTGCAAAAAACGTCCGTCCATCCTTTTCAAACGTTTTCGTCACCGTCGCATCAACATCTGCCCCCTGATCGATCAGGTATTCGGCAATTTCCCGGTGCCCCCCTGCGGCGGCGATCAACAATGCGGAGGCCCCGCTGCCGGTTGTCATATTCACATCTTTGCCTTCTGCCAGCAATTGCCTGACCCTGTCGTCAAGGCCCTGATCGGTCGCCTTGATCAGCGGCGGCGCATTAAATGATGCGCATGCCGGAAGGATGAAGATAACCAACAAAAGAACGGATAAACAGAAATTTCTTGAATGGATGCTCATCGAGGAACCCTCCCGCTGGATTTAGCCCTTATCAACGGCCGTCCTGGGACGGCTTTTGTTTTCAAATTTATTCATACCACAAAATTCAATTTATAAAAACAATTGATTATAGGCACCCGGGATTTCACTCAAAAATATCGGCAAAAGTTTTTTGTAAAAACAATGTAAATCTTATGATTACATTTTTTACTTAATTTTTACATTGACATTTACATTTTGCCCCTATATATTTTTAAATAATGGTTGAGTTTGACACGCCCGGTTTGGGCAATAAACATACGGAGGCAAATATCTATGCCATCCCGATTAACCCCGAAGCAGCAACGGCTTCTGAGCTATCTCCAGGAATGGATCGCCCGATCCGGCGCCTCCCCCTCGTTGCGCCAGGCCGCGCAGGACTTGGGCATCAGCCACACGGCCGTGGCCCAAACCCTCAAGGTCCTCGAAGAAAAAGGGCTGGCTAAACGGGAAGGCCGATACGGAAGAAACATCCATCTCATCAACCAAGCCGGACAAACGGCGGGGGTCCATCGGTGGCGGGAAGTGCCTGTAATCGGCCGGATTACGGCGGGGCTTCCCATGTATGCCCAGCAGGAGTGGGAGGAAAGCATTGTCGTGGATGCGGATTTCTACAAAGGGGAGCATCTGTTCGCCCTTCGCGTCAAGGGCCACTCCATGATCAATGCCGGGATCCTGCACGGCGACTTGGCGATCTGCAGACCGCGACAATACGCCAACGATGGAGAGATTGTGGTGGCGCTCATCAGCGGTGAAGAAGCCACAATCAAACGGTTTTACGCCCGCCCCGACCATATCGTCCTGAAGCCGGAAAACCCGGCATATGAAAGCATGCGCTACGGATTTGACGAAATTCTGATACAGGGCAGGGTGATCGGCATCCAGCGCGGGCCGGATGTCATGCAGAGGACATAGCGATGGCCGCATCAACTAATACATCCCGACCCCGCGCAGTCATCCATTTAAACGTCGCGGACTTTGCCGTGGCCGTCGAGCGGCTGAAGGATCCCAACCTAAAGGATCGACCCGTTATCATCGCTCCGGGAGGAGCGAAACGGGCCTTAGTCCATGATATGAGCGAGGAGGCCTATCAGACGGGAATCCGAAAAGGCATGCCGCTTAGGCGGGCCCAGCGTATCTGCCGGGATGCGACGCTCCTGCCGCCCCATCCCGACCGGTATGAGCAGGCCATGCGGGATCTCTGCCGGGAAGCACGCCCGTATTCACCGCTTATCGAACCCGGCGAAACCGACGGCCACCTGTTCATTGATGTCACCGGAACCACCCGTCTGTTCGGCCCCCCTGTAGATGTGGCCTGGCGCATGTACCGCCGAATCCGGGACTATCTGGGTCTGACGCCGATCTGGTCGGTGGCATCGAACAAGCTGGTATCCAAAGTCGCGACCCGCCTGGTCAAACCCCACGGAAAGTACATCGTGGGCGAAGGCGAGGAGCATGCATTTCTATCTCCGCTGCCTGTCTCCCTGCTTCCGGGGATTGAGGCGGATGATCTGTCTCGGCTACGAGAGTTCAACCTCTTCCGGGTGAAACAGGTAGCCGATCTTACAATTGATCAGCTGGCGGTTGCCTTTGGCAGGCGCGCCGATTTCATCTATGAATCCGTGCGGGGGATCGACCCGTCGCCGGTATCGCCCGTCGACCAAAAGCCCCGAAAAATCACTGCATCCTATACATTCGGCAACGACACCAACGCGGCTGCCGAAGTAGAACGGGCAATGTATCCGCTTGTGGAAAGAATCGGCGCCCGATTGCGAAAACGCCGCAAGGCCGCCCGCAGCATGGTGATCGCCATCGATTACGCCGACGGCCTGCGCTGCTTCCGGCAGTTAGCCGTCCGGCCCCCATCGGCCAATGACATTACCCTTTTCAAGGTTTCGCAATCGCTTCTGAAAAAAGCCTGGCTCCGGCGGATACGGCTGCGCCATATGCGCCTGAGCTGTCCAACCCCGGTCCAGCCACAGGCCCAGATGGCGATTTTTTCCGAAGTCCAGGCGGCCACGGAAAAACGCGACGCGGTGATCGGGGCGGTAGATCATATTCGGCAGCGGTTCGGAGAAAAAGCGGTTCAAATGGGGCGGTAACCCCCTATGTCACGTAAATTCTATGCCCCCCTAACAATATCATGCCGGATTTGATAAGGCATCCGGATTTTGAAATCCCGAAGCCTTTGTTGTCCAAACCGATAAAGTTGGACGAGTCCTGAAGCTTCGGGAATTGGAGACAAAAATGATCCCCCTCACCGTCCGTTCCGCATATTCGCTCATGTGGGGCGTATCCGGCATCAAAGCCCTCTGCCGCCATGCAAAAAAGATGGGCTACGACCGGCTGGCCCTGACTGACACGGACAACCTATATGGGCTATGGCCGTTTCTAACCGCCTGTAAACGTGAAGGCATCCAGCCAATCGTCGGTGCAGAGGTAACGGACCGCCACACTTCCGCCCGCGCAATCTGCCTGGTAAAAAACAATCAGGGATATAGCCATCTCTGCCAATTGCTCAGCCGGCGCCACACGGCTGCTAATTTTGCTCTCAAAGCCGGACTTATAAAATTCTCTGAAGGGCTGGCAGTGCTAACGACCCATCCGGAACTGCTGCGCGCCAGCCATGACGCCGGCATCGACATCGCCGCCGCCATGCCGCGGAAACCGCTTCCCGCAGCCCATCCGCTGTGCAAAGCCGCCAGGCGACTCAACATACCGGTGGTGGCCACCCCGGGCAGTTTCTTCAGCTATCCGGATGATGCGGCCATCCACCGGGTCCTGCGGGCCATTGACAACAATACGGCCATCTCCCGTCTCAAAAACGACGATGTCGCACCGGCTGACGCCTTTCTGGCCGCCCCTGAGGAATACCAAAACCGGTTTGCCACATGCCCCGAGGCCATCGAAAATACGGCGGCCATAGCCGGGCGCCTTGAGTTTACCGGTCCGGACTTCGGGCTGGTAATGCCGCCGTATGAATTCGGATCCCCGGCGCAAGCGGATACCCACTTGCGCGAGGCCGCCTATAAAGGGGCGCACCGGCGATACGGAGGGGTCTCCGATGTCGTGGGGGATCGCCTCGAACACGAACTCCGGATTATTTCCGAGATGGGGTTTTCCGGCTATTTCCTGATCGTGTCCGACATCGTCAGCCATAGTCCCCGCACCTGTGGCCGGGGATCAGGTGCAGCCTCCCTTGTGGCCTACTGCCTAGACATTACCAACGTCTGCCCGATCAAGCACGACCTTTATTTCGAACGGTTCCTGAACCCGGGCCGCAAGGACCCGCCGGATATTGACGTGGATTTTGCCTGGGATGAACGCGACGACGTAATTTCCGGCGTGCTTTCCAGATACCACGGCCGTGCCGCCCTGGTAGCCAATCACGTATGCTTCAAGCCCCGGATGGCAATTCGCGAGACTGCACGGGTTTTCGGCCTAACCGAGCGGGAAATCACAAAATCGGGGGACAAATCGGGGGACACCTTACTTAATTCGAACGAATTAAGTAAGGTGTCCCCCGATTTGCCCGATTTGACCGATTCTCCCGAGCCCTGGCCCGAAATTTTCGCCATCGCCCGGCGGATCATCGGTCTGCCCCGCTGTCTGTCAGCGCACCCGGGCGGCGTGGTAATCACCCCAAACCGGATCGATAGCTACGTGCCGATCCAGACTACGACCAAGGGCGTGCCCATTGTTCAATGGGAAAAAGATGCGGTGGAGGATGCCGGACTGGTCAAAATCGATCTGTTGGGCAACCGGAGTCTGGGGGTCATCCGGGATGCCGTCACCGGGCTCCATGAAAACCGGATCAAATTCAACGAACATTGCTGGACCCCGGAAGACGACCATGCGACCCAAGCGGTGCTCGCCCGGGGAAATACCATGGGATGCTTCTACATCGAGAGTCCTGCCATGCGGCTTCTGCAGCAGAAGAGCCGGGTGGGCGACTTCGGGCACCTGGTGATCCACTCCTCCATTATCCGGCCGGCGGCCAACGAAGTGATCCAGGAATACCTCCGCCGGCTGCACGGCGGCGCCTGGGCACCGATCCATCCGCTGATGGCCGACGTGCTCTCCGAAACCTTCGGCCTGATGGTCTACCAAGAGGATGTGTCAAGGGTGGCTGTGCGGATAGCCGGTTTTTCCCATGCCGAAGCCGACGGCCTGCGCAAGGTAATGGCCAAAAAGGACCGCGCCCATCACCTCCAGGACTATTTTCACCGGTTCGCAGCCGGCGCCCGGGCCCGGGGATTAGATGACGACCGGATTGAGCAAATCTGGCGGATGATCATGAGCTTTAACGGTTACTCGTTCTGCAAGCCCCACAGCGCCTCCTATGCACGGGTGTCGTTCCAGGCCGCATATCTAAAAACGCATTATCCGGCGGAATTTATGGCCGCGGTGATCAGCAACCAGGGCGGATTCTACTCCACATTCGCCTACGTATCAGAGGCCCGGCGCCTGGGCCTCGCCATCCTCCCGCCGGATGTCTTGGAAAGCCGGACTCGATGGACGGGGCGGGCCGGTTGCTTACGCGTAGGACTTTTGGCCATCAAGGATCTGTCGGCCGCCACAAGGGAGCGTATCATCAAAGAACGGGAAAAAGGAGCATTTACCCATGCCGCCGATTTTTTCGAGCGCGTCCGGCCCGATGACACCGAAGCCCGGGCACTGATCCACAGCGGCGCCCTGGATCGGTTTCACCCAAAACAACACCGGGCCGCCCTCCGCTGGCAGTTTTCCGCCTGGCAAAAACGACGCAACCGCCAAAACACGGAGCTTGCCCTGTTTTCTGATCCCGCCCCGCCCGCTGCGCCAAGGCTGCCCGAAGACGACCCGAAGCAACGATTGCGCCGGGAATATGAAGTTTTGGGCTTTCTGTGCGACCGCCATCCCATAACCCTGTTTGTGGATAAACTCAGGACCCTCAACACCGTTAAAGCCGTATATATCAATAAACACCTTGGCCGCCGCATTCAATTCGCCGGCTGGCTGATCACCGGCAAGACCGTGGTCACGAAAAAGGGCGACCCCATGAAGTTCGTCACCTTTGAAGACGAGACGGGCATTATTGAGACTACCTTTTTCCCAAAAGCCTACAACCGCTTCTGCCATATCCTCGGCTACGACCGCCCGTTTCTCTTATCCGGCCGGGTCGAGGAAAACTGGGGGGCGCCAACGCTTACTGTGGATGCGATCCGGGCGGTTTGTTGATCAACATGTCAATTCGCCCCTTTTCGAATATAGGCGGCGGCAAATTTGAGCGCGCCGTAATCATATTTTTCAGACAAAAATTCATACACCGGTTTGAGATAGAAAGTCTCCAGCTGCCCAAACGCCGCAGTGATTTCATCAAGCGCCGCCTGAGAAACCAATCGGGAGATATCGACCTCGCCTTGTTCAACCCAGTGCGCGATATGGCCCTGGATGGTAGTAATTGCCAGCGACCGCTCCGCAGCAATTTCTTCAATGCCCATGCCCTCTTTAAACAGCTGCAGGCTAACTGTTTTGGTATCCGGCTTTTGCTTATGCTTTTGTTTTTTCCTGGACTTGGCTTCCTTTTTGGCCGTCTCCTGGCCGGCGCCCGGGGCCTGTTCACGGGCCGGGATATTCATGCCGGCCTTGGTTAATTCCTCACCGCTGCGTATCGAGGCGATTAAGTCCATGGCTTTATAGATTTTTTGAACCTGGCTGTAAAACAAAAGCTCCAGATCCTGGAGCTCCCGAATATACTGCTTAACACCCTTCTTTTCTTTTTTCAGCGTCGCTATGTGCCGGCCGATCCGGTCAGAAAACCCGGAGAATATGGGATCAAAATAACCTCTGGCCGCCTTGAGGCGCTTTTGAAGATGCGCCAGATTGTCATCCGGCGCGGTTTGAAGAATCCGGTCCAGCTGTTTTAAAAATTTATCCCCCACGTCTTTTACCGGCCGAAGATCCGTCTGAAGGGTGCGGGCCCAGTCCAGATAGGTCTGCTTTTTCGAATGCCCGGCATCCTTTGTATAAGTGCGCAGATGATAGTTGACCTCCGAGCAAAGGCCGGAGAAATCAAATGCCTCCCGGACAACCGCCCCCAGATAGGCAAAAGACTCGGATTCAAGGGAAGCCTCCTGGCTTCGGGGGTCCACTTTATGACGGGTAAATTCCGCCAGGGCCGGCTCCCGCGGCATGGCCTCCCAGCGGAAGGGCGCAGTCAGCACCAGCCCCTCCAGTGAAGTCAGCCGGGAGAGCGCTACATAGACCTGGCCGGCTGCAAAGGCCTGGGAGACATCAATGATGGCCCTGTCAAAGGTCAAGCCCTGGCTTTTATGGATCGTAATCGCCCAGGCCAGCTTGAGCGGAAAATGGGAAAACGCGCCTACCACTTTCTCCTTAATCTCATTGGTTTTTTTATCCAGCGTATAGCGCTTGTTCTCCCATTTATAGGACGCCACCCAGACTGAGGGGCTGCCATCGGAAAATCCCACCTTGACGCCGTCTTCCCGCAGGGCCTCAACCCGGCCGATTTTACCGTTGAAAAACCGCTGCTCCCCGCTCGGATCGTTTTTGATAAACATGACCTGGGCGTCCTTTTTAAGTGTCAGCACCGGATCCAGGGGAAAGGTGTGCGCATCAAACGTGCCCTCCACCGCCGCATGGTACCGAAAAATCTGGCCGGGCAGTTTCTGCAGTTCCGCCGCGTTGATCCGGTCGGCCTTGCGGTTGTGGGTGGTGAGGTAGACATAGCCGTCGCCGGGCGCGGCCTTAAAATCCGGCTGATGATGCCGGTTTAACCGTTCGATATCCCGCGCCCCGAGATTTCCATCCCGCAGGCTGTTTAACACGGATATAAATACCGCATCGCTTTGCCGGTAAATATGCTCGAGTTCCAGATAGACCGGCGGTTTTTCCGCCAACGCCCGGGCGCCGAAGAAAAACAGGGTGTTATAATACTGGGCGAGGATCTGCCATTCCGGGTCCTTCACTACAGGCGGCAATTGCAGGAGATCGCCGATAAAAAGCATCTGAACGCCGCCGAATGGCAGATGCGGCCGCCGCCGGATCCATCTGAGCACCGTATCGATGGCGTCCAACAGATCCGCCCGCAGCATGCTCACCTCATCAATGATCAACAGCTCCAGTTTTTTGAGCATATTACGCTTGGCGGCCTGCATTTTGACATGCCGGCGAAGGCTCTGGGGGCTGTTTAGCTCAAAGTCGGGCGCTGCCTCACCGGGGTACTGCTCAGCCGGAATAAAAGCGCCGAACGGCAGCTGAAAGAGGGAATGCAGGGTCACGCCCTCGGCATTGATGGCTGCAATGCCCGTGGGCGCTGCAACAATGGTATCTTTATGGGTCCGCTGGCTGATATCCCGCAAAAACGTGGTTTTGCCGGTACCCGCCCGGCCGGTCAAAAATACATGGCTGTTGGTGCTGTTTACGAACTTCGACGCCGTAATGGCGGCATTGTCCATCCATTGGGGCATACCGATCCCTTTAGAACCCCGGCAGCTTTAACTTCATGGGGATTTCCCCGCTTTCCTTGTCGATTTAGGGTTCGTCACAAAATAAGTTGGGCAAAAATTTGGCGCCGGAATTTTTTCCGTTTTCGAGGCGCGAGGAGGGCAGACAATTTGACCGACGCAGCCACAAAGAAGACGGGAAAAAGAACAAATCAAATGTTCAAGTTGTTTTGTGACGAACCCTTCGCATGTCGCCCGTGATGATCTGAAGTTTTTCAGATCTGGCACGCTTTTCCGAGTCTACAATAAAGGGTCAATTTAGAAAATATCGATAAAGAATTAAAGTCAAAAATCGACTCAATTTTTGAAAATCCGATCAGCTTGACCCAGAAATGGAATCGTGTCATAGATATTAATTTTAGGGATAATTTTTCATAGAAAGCCCTTTTCTCAGGTTCAAAAAAGCGTGATCGTCAGTTAAGTGCCCGGAGATCGGAAAAAACGGGAAAAAATAAATAGCGGAGGTTTTCAGCATGGGATACGAAACCCTTAAAACGGAAACCCGGGAACACATTGGATTCATCACCTTTAACCGCCCCGATCAACTCAACACTTTCAACTCCGCATTGGCCGAAGATTTCAACGCCGCACTGGACGATTTTGAAAACGATCCCGAAGTCCGGGTCATCGTCGTCGGCGGTGAGGGCAAGGCTTTTTGCGCCGGTATCGACGTCACTGAAATGAAGGGTAAAAAATGCCTGGATTACTATTTCTGGGTCAACCATATGGAAAAAATGAGCCTTCATATCGCCAATATGGGGACTCCCGTCATTGCCAGCGTCCATGACTTGGCGGTGGCAAACGGCATCGGCGTGGTCGCCTCCTCGGATCTGGCGGTAGCCGCCGAAGGCGCCCGATTCGGCGCGACCGCCGTCAATGTCGGCCTCTTCTGCATGGGGCCGGCCGTTGCCCTTTCCCGGAACCTGGGACGCAAAAAGGCCCTCGAATTGCTGCTCACCGGCGATATAATTACGGCTGAAGAAGCCCTTCGCATTGGACTCGTCAACAGGGTGGTGCCAAAGGACCAGCTTGCCGACGAGACCCTTTCCCTGGCCCAAAAGATTGCCCAGAAAAGTCCGCTGGCGGTTCAACTGGGCAAAAAATCTTTCTATCAAATGGCGGATCTGGAATATGAAAAGGCCTATGAAATGGTCAACAACCATTTTGCCGCGCTGTGCACGACTGAAGACGCCCACGAGGGAGTGGACGCCTTTTTAAACAAACGCCGTCCGGAATGGAAGCTGCGATAGCAAAATCCGATTCGCACCCCTAGTTTGTACCACCCAACCAAGCCACAGGGAGGTCGCCAATGTCTATGGAACAGGTTTACAAAGAAGCAATGGAAATCAATCTTACGGATGACATGGATCAACGCCGCGAGAAGGCCAGGGGTTTCTTTGAAAAGCTAAACCACATGGAGCTGCCGGAGTATTTCAATTGGTCCGTGGAGATCCTTGAAGGATTGCATGTAAAGGAACGCGGCGATCAACCGGCATTAATCTGGGCGGATATGGAATCCGGAACGGAGCGGCGCTTCACATATAAAGAGGTGGCGGCCGAAGGCAACCGGTGTTTAAATTTCCTCCGAAAAAACGGGATCATGCAGGGCGAGAATATGTACATGATGATCCCCATTGTTCCCGAAACCTGGTTTGCCACTCTGGCCTGCCTCAAGGGCGGCCTGATCAACGTGCCTACCGCCACCTCCATGACGGTGAGGGAGCTACAGTTCCGGTTTGAAAGCTATCCACCGGACAGTATCGTTGCCGATGAGAGCGCGACCGAGGCCATTGACAAGGCCCTGAAAATAACCGGCGCCGCGCCCAAGATTAAAATCGTTCTTGGACAAGCGGACGGCTGGATCAGTTACAGCGAACTGGCCAATGAATCCGAGGCGGCCGAAGGGGCCAAAATTAAAAAGGATGATGTCCTGATCTGCTTTTTTACCTCCGGCACCACCGGACTGGCCAAGCAGGTCGGCCACAGCGCAACCTCATATCCTGTCGGCCACCTGTCCACCGCCGTAATGATCGGCATCCGCCCCGGAGAAGTGCACCACAACCTGAGCGCTCCGGGTTGGGCCAAATGGGCGTGGAGCAGCTTTTTTGCGCCGTTTAACATGGGGGCTACGGTGGCGGGCTTTCACTTTACCGCTCTGGACCTCGACAAATACCTAGCCTATGTCTCCAAATACAAGGTGAGCACGTTCTGTGCGCCGCCTACCGCCTGGCGGGGGTTTGTCGGCCTGGATCTCGGCCGTTTCGATTTGGGCGCCCTGCGTTCATCCGTGAGCGCCGGGGAGCCCCTGAACCCGGAGGTTATCCAGCAATGGAAGAAACATACGGGCACTGAAGTCCGGGACTTTTATGGCCAGACGGAATCCACGGCCATGATCGGAAACGCCCCTTGGGCGGAGGGGAAAATGCGTTTCGGATCATTCGGGGCGCCCTCTTTCATGTACGATGTTACCCTGGCCGACAATTCGGGCAAGGAAATTACGAAACCGGAGGAGACCGGCCATATCGTGGTTCGGCTGGACGGGTGGCGGGCCATCGGGCTTTTTACGGAGTATATCGGCAACCCGGAGAAAATGAGCCAGGTCTTTGTCGAAAACTTCTACTTTACCGGTGACCGGGCATATTTTGACGCGGACGGCTACTGGTGGTTTGTGGGCCGAGCCGATGATGTGATCAAATCCTCAGACTACCGGGTGGGCCCATTCGAGGTGGAAAGCGCGCTGATTGAACATTCGGCGGTAGCGGAAGCCGCAGTGGTTGGAAGCCCAGACCCCGAGCGCTATCAACTGGTAAAAGCCTTTATTATATTGGGCCCCGGCTATCAACCCGCCAGGGAACTCGCGCTGGAGATATTTCAGCATACCATCCAGATTCTGGCCAAGTTCAAGATCCCGCGCATCATCGAATTCGTGACAGAGGTGCCGAAGACCATCAGCGGCAAAATCCGGCGCATAGAGCTCAGAGAGCAGGAAATCGAAAAAAAGCAAAAAAACGCCGGAAGAGCGCCCAACGAATACTTTTACTGGGATTTTCCGGAGCTGAGTTCGCGAAAAAAGTCCTGAGTCAGGGTGAAGGATAGCTTTAGATCAATGGGAAACGAAGATACCGGTTGTTATACCCCCGGCGTTTCATCTCCCTGAACAAATAAGGCGTGGGCATCCAGAATGGGTCCGGGAGAAAATACTTGAGTATCGGCCATTGCTTGGTAAGGCCGTAACGGTAGCCTTGGATTGCCATCTTGAGCACCGGCAGTCGCGGCTGATAATCATAATTGAGCCGTCCCTTGCCGATCAGCTCGGAGATGAACGCCGCCATGGCCTCGGGGGACCGGGTGACCCCCTTAACCCCCGGATGATTTTTCCGCCAGGCATCCACCGCTTCTTCCGAGCTGAAGAAGCTGTTGTAGTCGCACCAGCCAACCGGATCATCGGGAAAGTTTCGAATCCGAATACCGACGTGTACGCGTAACGTCGAAGGCGAGTAATGGACCAGCTTGCCGTCACGGCCGACGATTTCGACGGGCGCCTTGGTTTGCCGGCACAAGGAACGAACGGCGACCTCTTTGCCTGGAAAAACCGATGAGATTCCGCATGCCTCAATGGCGCATTCCGCATACCACTTCTGCTCGCCGTCCACCCAGACCGGATAGTGGTTCTTGAATGTGGCAAAGGGCCGGGCATAGAATATCTCGCCTAACTTCGGGGGCGGCACTTCAAGTTTTTCTTCTTGAAAATATTCAATATTTTCATGGCTCCGGTTCTGTATCGCCACACAGATGCCGGCCTCGAGTTCCTTTAAGACACGGGCCGTCTCATTTTCAGATAACGCATGTTCCCTGGCCAGTTGACTGCTTGTCGGACATATGCCTTCGGCAAGGACTTGATCCAAAATCGTTTTTCGAACGCTTTTTAGCGTTTCGTTAAAACGCGCCATAGGGCCTCCTTATCCTTGATTATCGGGACTTTTCAAGGGCGGTTGGGTTTTTTTAATATATACCGGTTATAGCCCCGGCGGATGAATTGTAGCGTGGTCAAAGGGCTTGCCGTGGCAACCGCGGGGATCCCCGTGCCGTCATAGGCCCTTCGCCATCCTTTTGACTCCTTGATATCCGATTCCCCCCGGATCAGCTCGTCGCAGAACAATTTCCGGTTTTTTTTGCCGTATTCACTGTAGACGCTAAAATTTTCAACCGGTTGGCCAAAGCGAAGCCTTGAAAGAAGCCGGAAGATGAACATGATCTGATATTCATGGTACAGGCTTGACAGGGCCAGAATGGAGACCAGTCGGGCACCCCGCCGTTCCAACCGGTCGGCCGCCGGACGGAACAGGTGCTCCACCTCGAAACACTTCAGCGGCGGTCCGGCCCAAGTCGCGAAATAGCCGACCTTTTTGTTTTTCAGTCCCTCGATTTGCCTTAGATACCGTTCGATGGCACACGGCAGGATGGTATGTTTCGGCGAGCCGATACAGATGCGGTCATATTCGGCCACATCCGGATGAACCAGCGGCTTGAGCGCCACCTCGGGAATTTTATAGTTTTTAATGAAATATTGCCGGTATGTATTTGACAAAATGCCAAGCGCCAATGATCCCCAGTACCACTGCGTTCGCCATAGAATGGGCCAGTGGTGGTCGACCTCGACCGTCTCGATTTTCTCGAAATCAACCGAGTGGCCTCTTGCCAAAAATTCCTCGGCCAGCAAAAGCGCCAATTCCCCCGTATGTCCTGTTCTGGAGTAATAGGAGATTAAAATATTCATCGGCTTCTCCGTCTCACCAGGCTTTTTTGCGCCGCCATATGAACTCGCAGAATTCGTCGCCTTTTGGAATCATACGGTTGACCGGCGCGATCTCGAATTCGGGATTACAGTATCGGGCAAAATCATTTAACCACCCGGCCATAAAATAGCTGCAGAATTCGGCGGCATCGTTTTCACGGGATTCGCCCGGATTTGAAGCCCTGCTTTCCTGACCGGCACTTAAAACATAGGGTATCTCCCGCCCTGCAAACGGGCACCATGTCTCCCTCCTGACCGCCCGGTTGACATCGCTTTCGACCCATATCCCCTCGACGCCCAGCGTATCATCGACCCATTCCTGAAACTTGCCGATCGACCGGACATCCTTGGTATCGATTTTTAAATAAAATTTTAGGGAAGGACCGAAACACCGCACAAAGAAACGCAGAAACCCGGGAAAGTGCCTATAAAAAAACCGGGGAAACCTTTTTTGCTCTTTATTTTCAATCGCTTTGATGCCCAGACGAATCAGGGGCCTGGCGGTGATGCGCAGAAAAATGGCCGCGATAAGAACAACAATGGTATGGAATAGGCTGAGTATCGGCCTTAAAATCACCAGCCGGATCAGTTCGAACACGGGTACGAACACAAGGGTCAGGACCAGAATGACAAAAAAGATTAAGACCCCCGCACGGTCAACCGGGCTTTTTAAAAATAAAAGGGCGGTCTCGCTCACGGGTTTCTGCTTTCGCCAGGCCTCCACTTCCTTGCGCAAATCATTGATCGTCATTGGGTTTCTGCCATTGTTCGACATTTCAAAGCCCCCGACAATTAAACGCCATCGGGCCGAGGCGCGGCACCGGGCCTAAAAGTAACTTTTACCTAAATTGGAAATCCCGGAGGGTTTCAAATTTTTTGATTAAAAAATGATTCAATATCCTGAAAATAAAATAAAAATTAAACCTTCAAAAAATAGAAACGCTCAATTTAGGTTGAAGTTACTTAGAAACGGTTCCGTGGCGGCGCAGCTTGAGAATCGAGATGCTTAACGAAGCTAACAGATAAAATTTACATAAGTTTGCCCAAGATTGCCAGCATAAAGTTGATGGCCTCATAAAAAGCGGCTTATTCCGCTGACCAAAATTCAAAACAACGGGGCATTCGAAAATCGACTTCTAAGTAACTTGAAAATATATATTAATATTACAGAAGCTTAGCTCTCTGTCATTCCGAGAAACGAAAGTGACGAGGAATCTTGATTGTTAAAGATTTCTCGCTGCCGCTCGAAATGACAATGCGGATGTTTTTTAGAGTTACTTTCTGCAAAAATACCGCGGCGGCGGAATAAACCGCTTTTTACGAGATTGTCCTTTTTGGAATTTGTTGGAAAATGGTAACATAAATGTTTAACTGTTTAACTGGGGGCCTTTTTTCAAACGATAAGGAGAAAAATTAATGGAATACGCCAGGCGAAGCTTTTGGGGATGGGGGTATGCCGACGAAAAACTGCCCGAGGCATTTATTCAAAACTTCAAATCCATGGTTTTGGAAGTATTCGAAATGAGCGAACTGGCGGAAACGCCCCCGCCGCGCATCGAAGACATTTCTCTTCGCCCGCCCCGTTTTTCACTGCCTGAGCCGCTCGCGCATTTTTGTGTGGATACCCCCTTCGATCGCGCCGGACACACCTTTGGCAAGGCGCTTCGTGATGTGCTGCGGGCGCTTGACAAACAGTTCGACAATCCGCCGGACTATGTGGCCTATCCGCGGACCGAGGCGGATATTCAACAACTCATGGATTTCTGTGCCTCCCAATCCATCGCCCTGGTTCCTTACGGCGGCGGTTCAAGCGTGGTCGGCGGCGTGGAACAGCCGCGCTCCGTCGGATATAAAGGCTCTATTTCCTGTGACATGCTTCATTTCAACAAAATCATTGCCGTCAATCCCTTACCCCGCACCGCACGGATACAGGCCGGCATTTACGGTCCGGCACTGGAAAAGGGGCTCAAGGCATACGGCCTGACATTACGGCATTTCCCGCAAAGCTTTGAATTTTCGACGTTGGGTGGCTGGATCGCCACCCGGGCGGGCGGTCATTTCGCAACCCTGTATACCCATATCGACGAGCTCGTAGAAGCCATCCGGATGCTCACCCCGGAAGGCGTCTTTGAAACCCGGGAACTTCCGGGTACGGGTGACGGACCCGATGCCAACAGGATGCTGACCGGATCCGAAGGCATTTTCGGCATTATCACGGAAGCCACCCTGCGTCTGCAGACCATCCCCACCATGCGCGCATCCGCATCCGTTAGGTTCAAGGATGAAAACGCCGGCATCGATGCGGTGCGCCAGATCAGCCAATCCGGCCTCTATCCGGCCAACTGCCGGCTGATCTCGCCGTTGGAATCCTTTTCCATGGGTATCAGCGACGGCACCCATGCGGTTCTGCTCCTGGGCTTCGAATCCCACGACCACCCCCAGGAGGCTAAACTGCAGCGCTCCCTCGAAATCTGCCGTTTATGTCAGGGCACCTGGAATGACAAGGAGGTTCGCACGAGCCGGTCAAAAGAACCCGCCGAAGCCAACGTCAGCCAGCAGTGGAAGGAAAACTTCCTCTTGGCGCCATACATGAGAGATGTGCTCGCCCTCTGCGGCATCATTACCGAAACCTTTGAAACCGCCGTCACCTGGGACCGGCTGGATAACTTTCATGGACGCGTACAGGCGGCAACCCAGACGGCGCTGAATGAGATTTGCGGCAAAGGTCTGGTGATGTGGCGTTTTACCCATATCTATCCAGACGGCCCGACGATCTACTATACGGTAGTAGCTCCTGGCAAGCGCGGCGACGCGATCAACCAATGGGACGGCGTCAAAAAGGCGGCATCGGACGCTATTATCGCCAATGGCGGAACAATCACCCATCACCATGCCGTCGGCCGGGACCACCGGCCGTGGTATGAAAAGTCGCGCCCCGCCCTGATGGGTGAAATCCTCGGCGGCATCAAACAGAGGATGGACCCCAGCTGGATTCTAAACCCGGAAGTGCTCATCCCGCCCAAAAAGAACTCGTAAAAGCTCTCTTTGCGCAACAAGCGAAATTTTTGCAGAAAGCAAGCCCTGCGGTCGGAAACCGCCTTCCTCCCGATACCTCTCGCTGTGTCCCTGTTATCCCTTCAAGTGGATCATCATGATCCAACTGGGTAGACATGCCTACCCAGTTTTCTCTTCCTTTTGATGTTCACCCCCTTCTTCTTTTTTTATAAATCTTTTTATTTCAGTAAGTTATATTGATCCAGTATTCTTGGCATTTTAATTGCATACCTACTAATTATTCATACTGAACAAGTCCTAATTTGGGTAGAAAATAATCAGGGAGTTGGGAGGCAGGGGATGAATGAGGGGAAAAAAATGCGGGTGCTGATGGCTAAACCGGGGCTGGATGGACATGAAAGGGGGGCCCATGTTGTGGCGCACGGCCTGCGGGATGCCGGTTTTGAGGTGATTTACACAGGGCTGCGGCAGACCACAGCCCAAATTGTCAATACGGCCGTCCAGGAGGATGTGGATGTCGTCGGTCTCTCGATCCTGTCCGGAGCCCACCTGTCTTTGTCCCAAAAAGTTATCGACGGCTTGAAAAACGCGGGAGCGGAGGATGTCATGGTAATTATTGGCGGCATTGTGCCGGATGAAGACATTCCTTCATTAAAAAAGATGGGGGTTCGAGAAGTGTTTACAGCCGGAACGCCGGTATCCGAAATCGCGAATTTTATCACCCGCTCAACCTGATTAGTATAAATTTTTCAGCGGCTTACCCCATTGTTGGCAATCTCGTAAAAAGTCGATTTTGGGATGGCAAAGAAAAAAGTTCAAGATCAAGGCGCGCAAATCCCGAGGAATGCAGCGTACATAGGAGTACGTGAAATTCCGAGGGATGCAGCGCAACACAGATATTGGACTTTTTACGAAGCCATCAGGGTCAGTCAAATCCTCAAATGCCTGGGAACAGATTTATGTCAGACAATAAAAAACGCTTGAAAAACATCGAATATGCCGAAGCGGAATGGAAAAAAAATGTCCTTGATAAGCGGGTGGGCCGGTTTAACCTGTCGAAAAGCCCCACCCGCTTTTATTCCCCGCTTGCCGTTGACAACTTCAACTTCCTGGAAAAAGTCGGATTCCCCGGTCAGTACCCTTTCACCGCGGGCAACAACCCTTTTGATTACTGGCGGGCATATGCCGAAGACGCCGCTAAAATGGGCTATCGGCCGGATTGGGGGGCCGCCAGCGGCGTCGGTAAATACGGGGGATTCGGAACGGCTGAGGATTACCGGGACTACCTGATCCGCATGCATTCCATGGGGAGAACCGGCGGGCCGAACATGGCTTTTGATCTGGCCACCCAGTGTGGATATGACTCAGACAGTCCTTATGCGGAAGGCGAAGTCGGCCGTGTCGGCGTCGCCATTGACGCTTTCAACGATTTTGCCACGATCTATGAGCCGTATACGGGTGATCTTGAAATTGACCGGGTCCCTTCAAACTTCACCATCAATGCCCCGGCAGCGATCATTATCGCCATGTACGCGGTGCTTGCCGAAAAAAGGGGAATCCCTCTTGAGAAGCTGCGCGGGACCCCACAGAATGATATACTTAAAGAATATATTGCCCGCGGCACCTATATATATCCGCCAAAGCATTCTCTCCGGCTTTTTCGCGACATCTGTGTATTCTGTACCCAGCATATGCCAAAACTCAACATCAACAGCATGGGCGGTTATCACATTCGGGAAGCCGGGGCGACACGTGTTCAGGACCTGGCCTTCTCCATGTCAAATGCAACCGCATATATACAGGCGGGGATTGACGGCGGCCTGGCGGTGGACAGCTTTGCCCCCAAGTTTACCTTTAATGCATTTGGCGGCAGCATGGAGATTTACCAGGAAATCGCCTTACAGCGCGCGGCCCGCCGGATCTATGCGCGCCTTCTTAAAGAACGGTTTAATGCGGAAAACCCAAGAAGCATGATGATCCGTCAACCGATTACCGCCCATATCGGATGCTCTTCAACCACCCTGCAGCGCACCCTTAACAATTTGACGCGGGCGGTCGTCGGCGGAATGGCCGCCGGCATGTCCGGCGGCATGCCGGGCGTTTTCCCGCCCTTTGACGAACCTTTAGGGCTGGGGCACAGCCAGGAGGCCGTGCAGCTTCAGCTCGATGCCACGCGCATCCTTATTTATGAAGCCAAAGTGGCAGACGTCAATGATCCGTGGGCCGGCTCCTATTTTATGGAATCCCTAACCGATGAAATTGAGGCGAAAAGTTTGGCTGAAATGGAAAAAATCGAAAACATGGGCGGTGCCGTAGCCGCCATAGAAAGCGGCTACATGCAGAAGGCGATCTCAAAGAGCGCCTATGAAAGGCAAAAGCGAATCGAGAGCCAGGAAGAATTTGTTGTGGGCGTCAACTGCTTTACCGGTGAGAATGAAATGGATGTAAATGTCAACCGGGTCGTTGAGGCCACGTACGATCCGGAACTGCTGAAAAGTGCGGAAGACAGGCAAAAACGAAAGCTGGCGGAACTGAAAAGGCAAAGGGACGGCAAGGCCGTCTCATCCACGCTGGCCGCATTAAAAGAACATGCCAGGGATGAAAACAAAAACCTGATGCCGGATATTTGCGAGTGCGTCCGGAACAACGCTTCATTGCAGGAAATTTGCGACGTGCTCCGGGATATTTTTGGTGAATTCCAACAAGCCAGGTTTTAAAAATTATGGTTGATGGCTTCGTAAAAAGTCCAATATCTGTGTTGCGCTTCCATCCCTCGGAATTTCACGTACAGCTAAGTACGCTGCATTCCTCGGGATTTTGCGCGCCTTGATCTTGAACTTTTTACTTTGCCATCTCTAAACTGACTTTTTACGAAACTGTCATGGTTGATCAAATGAAGATAACAAAAACTGTGGAAAACTCATGGCAAAGCCTGGTCGACGGGGTACAAGCCGGAAACATTCGCGCCATGGCAAGGCTGATTACCCAGGTGGAAAACCGGGAGCCCGGATGGAAGGATGCCATGAAGGCGATCTATCCGCATACCGGTTCCGCCCGGATATTGGGCATCACCGGCTCCCCGGGGGCGGGCAAGAGCACGCTCACCTGTGAAATAGCGGATGAACTCGTTAAACGGGGGCATCAAATCGGCATTATCGCCGTGGATCCGTCCAGCCCGTTTTCAGGCGGCGCGCTGCTCGGAGACCGGCTGCGAATGAAAAAAATTTTTACCCTGAAAGAAGTATTTATCCGCTCCATGGCCACCCGGGGGACGCTGGGGGGCATGAGCCAGGCGGCCCGGGACGTGGCCCGCATTATGGATGCGTTTGGCAAGGATGTCATTTTGATTGAAACCGTGGGGGTCGGCCAGGATGAAATCGAGGTGGTAAAGACCGCCGACCGGGTGATGATGGTCTGTATCCCGGGACAGGGGGACAATATCCAGGCTTTAAAGGCCGGGGTCATGGAAATCGCAGACCTGTATGTCGTCAACAAGGCCGATATGCCCGGTGCTGATGAAGTAATGGCCGATATTTACGCCATGCTGGAGTTGTCTTCCGAAGCCGGTCAACCGACTCCGCCGGTACTAAAAACATCCGCATTGAAAAATCAAGGAATTAGAGAACTGGTAGCAACGCTTATGGCCGATTCCACCGAAAGCAACAGACATGACGATAAAGAGGAAATGCGGATCAAAGAGGAGATATTTTCCCTTGTGGAAGACGAGGTGCTTCGGTTTCTGCGCCGCCGCTGGGAGGAGAACGGAGAAATCGCCGAGGCCGCCCGGCAGATGATTGAACAAAAAAAAGATCCCTACTCCATTGTGGCGGAACTGCTTAACCAGTTCATTTAAAAATCCGTTAACCCGAGTCTTTCTAAGGAGACCCGAATGATAGCGCAACCTCCTGGAACAACACAAAAACTCGCTGAGTTTATTGCAACAACGGATGCGGATAGGATTCCGGCAGACGCATATGAGCATGCGAAAGTGGCGTTTATCGATTGGCTGGCGGTCACCATGGGCGGCAAAGACGAGCCGGTTGTCATGAAGCTGCTGGACTATACCCGGATCATGGACGGCAATCCACAGGCCACCATCCTGGGGCACGGGGTCAAAAAAAACGTCAGCCAGGCCGCGCTGATTAACGGGACCGCCTCACATGCGCTCGATTATGACGACACCCTGGTCTCTTTCTTAGGCCACCCCTCTGTCACGCTTTTTCCTTCATTGCTGGCGCTTTCTGAATGGCAGGATAAAAGCGGCCGCGATTTTTTGACCGCCTACCTGATCGGACTTCAGGCGGGGGCCACCATCGGCGTATGCGCAGGGTTGGATCATTACATGGCCGGATGGCATGCCACCTCCACGCTGGGGCATCTGGCATCGGCCGCCGGATGCGCGAAGCTGCTTGGACTGGAAGCCAAACAGACCGCATATGCGCTGGGCATTGCCGGCACGCAGTCATCCGGCTTAAAGCGTGTCTTCGGCACCATGTGCAAGCCGTTCCACGCGGGAAAATCCTCCCAGGCCGGTTTGATGGCTGCGCTCCTGGCCCAAAACGGGTTTACCGGCCCGGAGGATATCCTGGAAGGCCCCCAGGGATTTTTTAACGTTTTGAAGGGCGCCGTCAATGAGGAGGCATTAGGACTGCTGGGGTGGGGATGGGATGTGGTCAACCTGTCCCAAAAATATCATGCCTCCTGCCATGCCACCCACTCCCCGCTGGAGGCGGCCATGACGATTGTAAAAGAAAACCGCATCGCCCTTTCCGATATCAGCCAAATCAAGGTGTATTCCTCCCAACTGGCTCTGGATGCGGCCGGCAGGGTCTCCCCGTCAAACGGGACGGAGGGAAAATTCAGCATCCCCTACTGCGTGGCCAACGCTTTGTGCACGGGGATCACCGGCAATCAGGCATTTACGGATGACCACGTCAAAAACCCGGATATATGCGCCCTGATGGACAAAATTAATGTGATCCTGGATCCTGAAAAGACCGCCTTGGAGGCACGCGTCGTCATTAAAACATCGAACGGCCGTAAATATGAAGGGGCTTCCGATATTCTCCAGCAGATACCGCCTTTGGAAATCAAAAGGGACCGGGTGGCTAAAAAATATGCCGATTTGTGCAGCCCCGGTTTGAGCGATGAAAAAATTCAGCACACATCGGAAATGATCCATAATCTGGACACAATAGGCAGCATGCGGGCGTTTGTGGAAAAACTTTAACCCTCTGCAGCCGGAGGTTAAGCATCATGAAGGATAAAGTGTTAGTCACGGACATTCAAAAATTCGCCGTCAATGACGGACCCGGCATCAGAACCCTGGTGTTTTTAAAGGGGTGTCCCATGCGATGCGAATGGTGCCACAATCCGGAGACCCGAGCCCCTTTTCCGGAAATCTATTGGAAAAACAGGCTTTGCGTGCAATGCGGCGCGTGCCTGGAGGTCTGCCCGAATCAGGCGATCAACCCGCCCATCCCTGTGGAGAAGGCCCGGTTAGAAGAGAGCGCCTACCATAAAATCATAAGGGAAAAATGCGACCGCTGCATGGCCTGTGTGGCGGCGTGCCGTTATGAGGCCCTAAGCATTGCGGGAAACCCTATGTCAGTTGATGAAATCCTCGATGAAGTGGAAAAGGACCGGCTCTTCTATGAAAATTCCGGCGGCGGCATGACGCTTAGCGGCGGGGAACCGACATTTCATGAGGATTTTTCAATCAGGCTGCTGAAAAGCGCCGGATCCAGAGGGCTTCATACCTGCCTGGATACCAATGGATTCTGTGAATGGGACACCCTGATTCGTGTGGCGGAGACCGCCGATATCGTGCTTTTTGATCTGAAACACATGGACCCCGTTTTTCATAAAAAAAGACCGGCGTGGATAATAAAAAAATTTTGAAGAACCTTTCGCTTCTCTCTGAAACCGGATTGGAAATATGGGTGCGTATCCCGGTGATTCCGGGCTTTAACGATACGATGGGCTTTCATACCCGGGCATCCGATTTCCTATCTCAACTCCCCGGTAAAATCAGCCGGGTGGACCTGCTGCCGTTTCACAACTGGTGCCAGGACAAGTACAACTGGCTCGGAATTGACTGGCCGATGAAGGATATTGAGGCCATGGAGGCGTCTCTTCTGGATATCCCCGCAGACGCATACAGAGACAAAGGCCTTTACACGACCATTGGCGGCTCGGGATTTGAGGCATCCGGAGAGGCGGCCGCCGGATAGGATTTTTACCAATAAACAAATGATCAACCCTATCACAGGAGGTAAAACCAATGACGACATGCCAGGAATGCAAAAACTTTTTCCCTTTAGAGGAAGACCCCAACCGGGGCGACTGTGTTCAGCGGGTGAAAGATCCCAGACAGGCGTACTATCAGGCGAAGCCGGTGAATGCGGAGGATGATGCAAGCGCCTGCGCTTCATTTCAAAAAAAGCAGCAATAGCCCGGTATTAAACCAAAACAATCCCAAAAGAAGGAGTGAACAATGGCACAACCCGCATTAAAAGATACCCGAGTCGAAGAATTTGAAAAAAAACAGGAGTGGTGGTGGGTGGCGGAGAAAAGACGCTCCGGCCGGCTGGATTACCTTCGGAAGGCCATCTGGAAAAAGGGCGCCATTGGCGGCCTGTATGCCCCGGGCGTTAAAACGGACCTGGAACAGGCGGTCTTAACCACCAACATGGCCAAATCGCTTGAGGGCTCACCCGATCCGTATGTGGTTAAAAGCGCCAAACTATTCGCCCATATTCTGGATAATAAAACCATCTTCATCACCGACCATGCGCAGCTGGTGGGATATACGGGGAGCCTGCCGAACACCATGAACTGGAACCCCAGCATCGCCTCCATCCTCAATTCTGAGGTTTTTAATGACCCCATCTCGATCCCTGAGCCCGTGGATAAGAATCAGGCGGTCATCCAGGAAATCGTCGACTACTGGGCCGGAAAAACCGATCTGGATAAAATGATGCCGGTCTTTGACATAGATGACCTGATGAAAATGCTCTCCGGCTCCATCGGCTGGGGCGTCCCGCTGGCAAGAGGCGGATATTCCAACAAGGACTACGAGTATATCATGACCGGCAATCGGGGCTTTCAGGACATTATTGATGAGCTGGACAAAAAGATGGATGAGATCGATGATGCGGTTCATGAGCCCACGGCAAACAAAGAAATCGCCATGATGTATGACAGGCTAAACAACTGGGAGGCCATGAGGATCGCCCTGGAGGCCGGCATCCGGATCGCCAAGCGCTATGCCCGGCTCGCCAGAATAATGGCGGAGAACTTTGAGGAAGACCCCCAGCGGAAAGAAGAGCTTTTGAAAATCGCGGCCGCCTGCGAGCAGGTGCCGGCGCATCCGCCCCGAAACCTTCAGGAATCCTTCCAATACGATATTTTCATTCAAATGATGAGCCGTACCGAGGCGATTGAAGGGGCATGGCCCTGCCGGCCGGATTATTACCACGGCCCGTATTATGACAAAGATGTTCATATAGATAAAACCCTGACCAAAGAAGAAGCCCTGGATCTGGTGGGCGAGTTTTTGATCCGCGCCGCTGAGGTCTGCCAGTTCAAACCCAAATGGGCCCGGGAGGGGCTTCAAGGGATTGACGGCACGTGGGTATGGACCATGGGCGGTGTGGATGAAAAGGGAAAGGACGCCTGCAACGATCTAACGATCGCCTTCATGCAGGCGGCCCGGCTGGTTCGCGTGGCCAACCCCACCTTTGCCTTCCGGTGGCATCCCCAGGTAAAGGATGAGGTCATGCGGGAGGTCTTTGAATGTATCCGGCACGGACTCGGATACCCCTCTATTCGAAATGATCCGATCCTTGTTTCAAACGCCATGCACTGGCACGGGCATCCCATCGAGGAGGCCCGGCTGTGGGTCCATCAGGCCTGCATGTCGCCGAACCCCACCACCAAACATGGGTATCAGCCCATGCGCATGGCCAACGCCACCGCCAACTGCGCCAAGATTATCGAGTATGTATTTACCAGCGGCTTTGATCCGGTGGTGAACATGCAGGTGGGCGCGGAAACACCGGATGTGTCGACATTTAAAAATTTTGAAGCGTTTTTTGACGCGTGGGTATTGCAGATGCGAACCATTTTCAGCATCCTCGTCCGGTCGGTCAACAGGGCCCGGCTGCTGGCCCCCACGATGACCCCGCGACCGTTTCTTTCCGGATTGTCCGAGCGCTGTATCGAGTCCGGACAGGACACCTGCGATCCGTCCATCGCAAGGGGCAATGCGTGGATCACCGCATTTACATGGGTGGAAAATGCGGACAGCCTGGCCGCGGTCAAGAAGCTGGTGTTTGACGAGGGGAAATACAGCCTGGCCGAACTCAAAGACGCGCTGGCCAAAAACTGGAACGGCTATGAGGACATGCGGCTGGATTTTGTCAAAAATGCGCCCAAATGGGGAAATGATGATGACGATGTGGATAGGATCATGCTGCGGTGTCTGGATGCGTGCGCAAAATTCTCAAAAGAGCTGAAATGCCCGTGCGGCAACAACTGGCCGATCCTTCCGGAAAATGTCAGCGGCAACATCCACTACGCCAATATCGTGGGCGCCCTCCCCAACGGGCGGCGCCTGGGCGACGCCCTTTATGACGGGGGCATCTCACCGGGGCCCGGGCTTGACAAAAAAGGGCCCACGGCCGTGCTGAAATCCTGCGGAAAGATAGACCACGTCACCCAGGGCCGGGCGTTTCTTTTAAATCAACGGCTGTCCCCGACGCAGCTGGCCGGTGAAAAGGGCTTTCAGCTATGGAAGGCCTATATGCGAACCTGGGCGGATCTGGGACTCGATCACGTCCAGTTCAACATGGTCGATGATGCAACACTTCGCTCTGCCCAGAAGGACCCGGAAAAATACCAGGAGGTCATTGTCCGGGTGGCCGGCTACAGCGCGCATTTCGTGGATATCAGCCGCAAAACCCAGGACAATATCATTCAGCGAACAGTTCAGGGCCTAGGATAAATGGCAGGCAGTCCGGTCGCTTTTCGGGGGATCGCGGCCGGGCTGCGAACAAAATAACCTCCAAACGGAGGATAGATATCATGTCCAGAAGAGAAGAAAAACGAAAGGCATACGCGGGTATGCTAATGCCTGACAAAAAGGAAGCATCCGGAACCGCGTCCAAGGGCGGCGGCGAAAAAATATGCGGCATCTGCAAGCATTATATGGAGAGCTCATGGTCCAGCGACGGCAGGGGAACCTGCAATCTTTTGAAGCTCGGCTCCGATATCAAAAGTCAGCCGCCGGTTTACGTTCTTGAGGGAAAGGACGGCTACGAATGCAGTGACCCCATATACCGACGGTCAATGAGACAGCTTCAGGACAAAAAATAAAAAAAGGAGGAGAGCATGATGAAATGCATCGCATGCGGCAATGAATGCCCCTTAGAGGAGTTTCGCTATCTTTACAACGCACGGATAGATGCGCCCATCAGCATCAGGCAGTGCACGAAATGCGAAGCATGGATCGCCGTGGATGAGCTGAAAGGGGTTGCCCTTCAGCAGATCGGCCCGGGGGAGGCGCCCTGGGGGAAATCCGCCGGTATAGAAGGGCTTGCTGAATAGTAAAAGGTGTCCGTTCTTTTTGCACATAACAGGGCGTTTTTAAGCTCAGGGGCGGAAACCCGATTAAAGGGGTGTCCGCTCCCTGACAATCCCTATGAAAACTGCAGACGAACATTTAAATCAAACGGAGAATTATGACACAGAATGAAAAAAAACTGACCATTCCAAAACCGGACGATCATTTTTTTCTCGCCGCGGAGGTGGTTGAAAATATCAACCGACTATCGCTTCTTACAAAACGCCATCCCGTGAATATATTGGTGGCCGGCAAACAGGGATGCGGTAAGTCAACGCTTGTCCGGCAGTTTGCCGCCCGAAACAAAAGGCCGCTGGCGACATTTCAGATCGGGATCCTGTCGGAACCCGGACAGCTCTTCGGTGAACACGCCCTAAAAGACGGAGAGACGTATTATCGAAAATACCTTTTCCCGGACGCCATCCAAACGCCCGGCTGCGTCATTCACCTGGAGGAAATCAACCGTCCGGAACATCCCAAAGCACTGAACATGCTGTTTTCCGTGTTGTCCGAGGAACGAAGCGTTTATACCGATGAGCTGGATCATATCCGGGTGGCGGATGACGTCGTTTTTTTTGCCACGCTAAACGAAGGGGATGAATTTATCGGCACGGAAATGCTGGACGCGGCGCTTCGGGACCGGTTTTATGTCATACTACTGGATTACCTGCCCCCGGAAGTCGAGACCCAGGTGCTTCACCTGAAGGCGGGCATCGATGAGGCCGACGCCCAAACCATTGTGAATGTGGCCGGTAAACTGCGAAATAATTCCCGCGATCCGGTCGTGGTATCCACCCGGCATACCCTGATGATTGCGGAAATGGCGGCGGTCGGGACGCCTGTGGAACAGGCCTTTATCGGAAGCCTCCAGATCAGCCGAGACGTGTTGGAGTCGGTGCTGCTGTCCCTTCACGTGGAAAAGGGCAAAACCGGGAAACGAAAGAATAGAAATGGCTATCAACGCTATTAGCCCCAATCAGATCCGGACAGATAAAAAGCCGGGGGATCAGGCTTTGGCCAGTGAGCCCGGCAAACCGCCTGCCCTCTCATTGACCGCAGCAAGCGGTATTTCCGCGTACTGGCGCAAAAACACCTCTTCTATCGAAGCCGTGGAACTGGCCAACCTGCTAAGGGCCTTGCGAAAGGTTACCGGTCACTTGGGCGCCAATGCCGGCCGCATTGAATACGCCGGCATGTCCGGCAACCCTGAAAATGCAATTCTGATTGATCCGGAAATGGTAATGGGCCGGTATCCCGTGCCGGAAAAAACGGTGGACCATCTGATCGGGCGGGTGGTTCATGAGGCGCTGCGCCGTATTGAATGGTCTGATCATACCTGGAAAACGCTTGAACCGGCAATGGAGCAAATGCCGCCCTTGGCAAAAGTCGTCTTCCAGAAAATCGTCCGCATGGGCGAGGCTATTTATGTGGACCAGCGGGTGGAAGACGGCGTATTTGGCCTTTATACGCAGGTGGCGAGAGATAAAGCCATGCGTTATGATCCGCGCGCGTTTGTAGCGCATCGGCCATGTGTGGATGAACTGCTGCTGATTTGGTGGGCGCGGGAATTCGGCGCCGTCCCCGGCCCGGACATAGCCTCTGAATACCCACCGCTTCTAAAGGAGTTGAAATTGCTGGCTTCAAGCTTGAAATCAGTAATAAAAAGCCCTGCCGGTGTGACCAAACGATGCGAACAAAGGGCCTCGCTCTATCTTGACGCATGGGGAGAGATTAAGGATCGGATGGCCGACTGGAAAATCGTTGATAAACATCTTTACTGGATCCCATGTTTGAAAGGCCCAGGCATTAGTAAAAACCGGACCGCCGAACAAAAACCCAAAAAACAGG
>Ga0209947_1000131_pt1 | contig 41231 bp, 28 predicted proteins | sample SalPonR2_B_D2_MG_FD_185706 | JGI IMG/M metagenome (GOLD analysis project Ga0209947, IMG submission 185706) | Salt pond soil microbial communities from South San Francisco under conditions of wetland restoration - Salt Pond MetaG R2_B_D2_MG... ...
CGGCATGGATGTAGAGATGCAGCGCGCCGGCGTGATCGGCATTACGGGCCGTGATGCCTTCGAGCACCGAGACAATGGTTTCTGTGTTGCCCAGCGGCTGGCCGTCGTCGTCCCAGTAACTCCACGGCTGCAGATTCATCAGCGATTCGGCGTACAGGGTGGCGGCGTCCAGGTCGTCCGGGTATTCGGCTACCAGTTCGGCCATGGCGTGCGCGTAGGCCTGGTCGAGTTCGGAACGATCCTCCGGCGGGTTTTCGGCATAGCGCGCGGCCAGGGCCTCGATCCACGCCCGCTGCCAGGGTTCGGCGTCGGGGGCCAGCGCCAGCGCTTTCTGCAGGCGCTCCCACGCGGCGGCGTGGTTGCCCGGGTCCATGCCCGCGTTGACGTGCGGGCCCAGCACCAGCGCCGCGCCCCACCAGCACATGGCGCAGTCGGGGTCCAGCGAAGCCGCCTTCAGGAACGACCGCTCGGCCGCCTGGTGGTTGAAGCCCCAGGTCAGCATCAGCCCCTGGTCGAACCAGCGCTGCACGTCGGGGTGCCCGCTGCCGATCGGCCTGCTGTAATTGCCGAGACCCTCCAGCAGCGTCGCGCCGACCGGCGCCAGGCCCGACAGGGCATCGACGGCCGGCTTTTCGTCGGCGACAGCCTCGGGCTGCGCGACCTGTTCCTTGCAGCCGCCCAGCAATGCGGCGGCCATTATCGATATCAGCAGAATAATCTTCGAACGGTTCATGTCTGGCTCCTCTTCGCTCCCTTGGTCTCTCCGTGTATACGCCCTAAACGTACAGGTTGCAAACGACCGTCGGCGTGACCGGCGCAACCTCCAGCAGGCCGGTCAACCCAGTTGGATGCCGATTCCGTGCCCGGGGTTTGAACGAGGGTGACGGGGGTTAGCCGGGAGAAGATTGAACCAGGGCCAGCCGGGCAACCTCGATTTCGGCCTCGAACGCTTCGCCGTAAGCGACGACCGCGATCGAACGCAGGCGCGAAAAATCGGGCCGGCCCGGGATCGACTTGCCCTCGAAATCGCCGAAAGGAACGGTGCGGGTTGTCCACGCCGCGCTGACCGGCAGCCGGGCCCGGTAGTACTGCCAGGGGCGGGACGAATCGGGCGTGCGCAGGTGCAGGTAATAGGCGCCGGGCGTGCCGCGGGCGGTGATCTCGACGCCGTCGAAGCGGCTTGCATCGAGCGAGTGGTCGTCTTCGGCCAGCGGCAGGCGGACCTGTATGAACCCGCCGTTGTTTTCCAGCCGGACCCGTCCGGTCATTCGCAGCGCCTTGCCCTTCCCGGTCTCGACGACGTCGGCTTGCATGTCCGACAGCCCGCCCATGACGCGGTCGGTGAACCCCTGCCAGCGCGTGCCGATGGACGAAACGCCGTCGCTGCGGCCGAAATCGTCGAGAAGGAGTCTGTCGGGTTCAGCCATGATGCGGGTCGTACACGCAATCGCCGCTGCCCGTGTCGGCCATTCGACGCGTCGGGTTTTCGCGCCGCGCGATCAGTTGCAGTCCCGCCGCCAGGCGGCTCGAAGTGCGCTGCGCCGGGCCCGCAGGCGATTGCCGGTCGGTTCGTCGTAGCCGGCGCGCAGGCGATCGTGGATGCGGTCGATGCGCGCAAGGTATTCGGCGCAGACCGCTTGCCGATCCTGCGCCCCGGCATTCGCGGCCGGGCGCTGGCTTTCGGCGGGCGATGGGATATCGGCGCGGCTGCCGGCGGCCGGAGGTTGTTGCCGGATCGCGGTCGGTCGGTAGCTGGAAAGGTTTGCGGCCGGATCGCCCAGCGCGCGGAATTCGACCCCTTCGGGCTTCTGGTCCGAAAAATGACGGTTGCCGTCGGCGTCGAACCACTCGTAGACCTGGGCATGAGCCGTGGAGGACAGCAGCATGCCCAGGAGCATCAAATGCGTGCGTTTCATGATCGATTCTCCCCATGGCCGTGCTCGATAGTGCCACAACCGCTTGCGGCCGGCAAAGCCCGCCGGCTTCGTGCATGCCGCGCCTCAGGATCCGGCTTGCCGGACTCGCGGAGGGCTCTGAAGCTGGAGCATGCCGGTAAAAATCAGGAACTGGGCGGTCGTATAAAGGCCGACGATCACGATTTCGGAATATGCAAACGGTGCGACGAACCGATCGATGCCGATCAGCGAATCGGCCACCAGAAACAGCACGGCGCCGGCCCAGACCCGCCCGGGACGCGCCTCCACCCCTGCGGCCAGCACGGCCATTGCGACCAGCGCCGAGACGTAGACGAACACCGGAAGCAGGAACGCGCCGAGCCCCGGCAGCATCATGGCCAGCACGACGGCGCCGTAGACGACCAGTGGCAGACGGAACTCGAGGCGGTCCCCCAGCGGGCGGCGGGGCTGAACGAAAGCGACCGAATAGGCCAGCTGCGTGACCAGGAAGCAGAGCAGTCCCTGCATCAGGTAGTCGTGACGGTCCAGCGCCAGGAAGATGTCGCCGGCCGCGGCTGCGACGAAACCGATCATCATCGGCACGCCCAGGCGGGCGGGGAGCCGCGCAACGAGCACGCCGGCGGCCAGCAGCATCGGCGTGGCCTTGACCGCCCAGTCGCCGGGGAATCCGGGCGTCCAGAGGCTCAGCCAGTAGCCGAGCCCGACTGCGGCGAACAGTAGCGGAGACAGGCGCTCGATATTCATTCCGCCAAGTATAGGGAAGCCCTGAATACCTCTGCACGGGCGCATGGTCATCGACAAGCAGTGATCGCAGGTGCCTTGATGCCAGCCTCGACGCGCTCCAGCGCGCAGGACACTGCCGACGGCGCCGTCAATCCTGGGGCCGGGAGCCATCGAAAACGCGATCGATGTCGTTTCAGTCCTGTGTCCTTCGTGCCTCGTGCCAGGCCGCGATCGTGGCCCTCGGAATCGGAAAGTAGCCGTTGGTCACCTGGGGTGCGCCGGCGTCGGGATCGGGCGCCAGGTGAACGTACCAGCCGTCGCCGGGGTCGACTTCGACGACATCGTCGATTTCGAACAGATCGTCGCGGTGTACGGATTCCTTGCCGGTCAGCAGTTCCCGTTTCGCTTCTGCCTTGACTTCGGCCTTGCCGGCGCCCGCGTAAAACCCGTAGGCATGGCGTTCGCCGAACTCTCCTGCCACGTAGCCGCCGATGTTGATGAAATACAGCCCGGGCCCGGCCGGCGGCGATGTCTTTTTCAGTGAAACCCTGAAACCGGGAACGCGATCGATTTCGGCCCAGGCATCGACATGCAGACCGCCGGCGTCGCCGAACCAGCGGTCCAGCAGCTGAAAGTGGACGTCCTCCAGCGAATCGCCGACGGCAAAGACCACGTCGTGAAGCTCCACGTTGCAGCCTTCGGCCCGGCCACCCAGGCAGACGGCGAACAGTCGCGCGGATTCCGATTTCGAAGACGTCATTGTCGCAAAACCTCTGAATGTTTCAGTGCAGGATTCGATTCTGCCTGACAGGCCGCTTGCGCGGTGTCGGGCTGCGCCGAAATCGCCGCGCTCGGGCGTGACGGCCGGCACGTACCCGTGTCCATGCTGGGATGGCCAGTGCGCATTGGTCGGGGTTCGTTGAGCGGGTCGACAAGATGTAAGTCACGGTTGCCAAATGATTTTTCCCCGGATCGGGCTTGATTTTGATGCGCTCTGGATATATCTTTGATGCTCGTGAAAGTATCGATTCATTCCTCCGAGAACCCTCCGATCTTACGTTAGCTCGCGTGCCGGCCTGAGCGGGCGGCACGTTGAAACCTTGAAACAGGTCGCCCGAATTCTGAACGCATGCCGCGTTTTGCACCGCGACCGGGAGTATTGCAATGAAAGACCTGTCTGATACCGGCAACAGCGGTATCGAAAAGATTCCCACCGGCATCCAGGGTTTCGACGAATTGCTGGGCGGCGGGCTGCCGGCGGGCCGGACGACCCTCATGGCCGGCGGGCCCGGCGCCGGCAAGACGGTGATGACCCTGCAGGCGCTGGTGCACGGCGCGCGCGAACTCGGCGAGCCCGGGATCTTCGTCGCGTTCGAGGAATCCGCCGCCAGGCTCAAGGCCAATGCCGCCAGCTTCGGCTGGAACCTGTCCCAACTTCAGGATCAGCGCCTGTTCTTTCTCGACGCTCAGCCGCAGCCCGAATGGGTTCAGTCGGGGCGGTTCGATCTGAACGGCCTGCTGGCCGGCCTGGATCAGAGAGTTCAGGACATGGGCGCGCGCCGCATCGTGTTCGATGCAATCGACGTGGTGCTGGCGCTGATGGACGACCGTCGCTCGATTCAGCAGCAGGTCCACTTGCTCAACAACTGGCTGGCCGAGCGTGAACTCACCGCCTTCATGACCTACAAGCTGGGTGCCGGATCGACGCTGGTCGCGCAGCTCGAGTTTCTGCAGTTCATGGTCGACTGTTCGATCCGGCTCTCGCACGAGATGATCGACGGCGTGGCCCACCGCAGCGTACGCGTCATCAAGTATCGCGGCGCGTCGTTCGAGGAAAATCCCGCGCCGTTCGTGATCGGCGAAAACGGCATGCAGGTCGCGCTCTCGAAAGGCCACGAGGAGCCGCCGTCGTCGATCTCCACGGAGCGCGTCTCCAGCGGCGTGGAAGCGCTTGACGCCATGCTGGGCGGCGGCTATTTCCGCGGCGCCGGCATCCTGCTCACCGGTGCGCCCGGCACCGCCAAGACCACGCTGGGCGGCGCCTTCAGCAAGGCCGCCTGCGAACGCGGTGAGAAGACGCTGTTCGTCAGTTTCGACTCGCGCGCCGAAGAACTCGTGCGCAACCTCCAATCGGTGAACATCGATCTTTCCGCGGCCATCGACGAAGGTCTGCTCAGGATGGTCACGGCGCGCTCGGTCAGCGGCAGCGCCGAGAGCCACCTGATGAAGATCCAGCGCGAAGCCGTGGATCACCAGGCGCGCTGCCTGGTGATCGACCCCGTGTCGGCCCTGGCCAAGCGCGGCAACAACCGGTTCGCCCACAGCGTGGTCGAGCGCCTGGTCGACTGGGCCAAGAACCAGGGCCTGACGCTGTTGTGCTCGAGCCTGGTGGACAGAGACCGCACTGCCCTGGAGGGGACGCCGCTGCAGGTTTCGACGATTGCCGATACATGGATACATCTCGATTACCAGGAGGCCGCCGGCGAGCGAAATCGCGGGCTCTCCATCATCAAATCCCGCGGCACCGGACATTCCAATCAGGTCCGCGAGATCCTGCTGAGCGACGACGGGGTCGATCTTGCCGAGGTCTACACCGCCGGCGGCAAGGTGCTGATGGGGGCGCTGCGCTACGAGAAGGAGCGCGAAGAGCAGGCCCGCCATGCCCGCCATCAAAAGGCGCTGGAACGGCAACGACTGGAACTGGATGCGGAAACGGCCGAACTGGAAGCCAGGCTGGATGCGATCACCCGCAAGCTGAAGGCGAGGCAGCGCGAGCGCCAGGCGCTGCTCGAATCGGATGCGGATCAGTCGGAGAAGGCGACCGAGACCAGCCGGCAAGTGCGCAGGATGCGCGGCGGCGACGAACTTTCCGACGCCCCGGAGCGTCAGGATGGCTGAAGCTTTTTCCATGACGCTATACCACGCCGGGCGCTCGGTGAATTCGGCGCACGCCCTGGACCAGCTCGAGCGTCTGGTCGGCCAGTTCGGGATCGATCCCGAGGCGGTCGAATACGTAGACGTGTTCGACCAGGGTCGGCGGGCGCTGGAGGATCGGGTCATGCTGACGCCGGCGCTGCGGGTTGTACTGGATGACGACGTTTCGTGGTTTTTCGGCGACCTGAGCCGGGACCGGCCGCTGATCGACATTCTGAAACTGGCCTGCGGGGCGCCGTCCTGATGCCCGAACGCGGCGAACAGACCGAGTCCATGCGTCGGCTTGCCGAGTTGATCGCCAGGCTCGACGAGGTCCAGCGTGAAATCCGCTCGTTGACCGACGACGGGGTGGACGCGGTGCTGCTGCCCGACGGTCTGCCGTTCCTGCTGTCGGGCGCCCAGGACGCATTGCGCGCCCACGGCGAACAGCAGCACGCCAATGCCGCCCGGTTGAGCGCAATACTCGATGCGTTGCCGGCCAAGGTGGTATTGCTCGACGCCGACGGCGGCATCGTCGCGACCAATGCGTCCTGGCGCGAAAAGCGGCTGGACGAAGCGTCGTCCCCTGTCGCAGAGGTCGGAGAGAACTATCTTGAATCCTGCGATCGTGCCGAAGGCGACGGCGCCCGGGACGCGCGGGCCAGCGCCGACGGGATTCGGGACGTGCTGGCGGGGAATCGAGATGAATTCTCGATGGACTACCCCTGCCACACGCCGGACGGCGAAACCCGCTGGTTCAGGTTGCTGGTGGCCCCGTTGCCCGCGTCGAACGGTCGCCAGGCGGTGGTCATGCACATCGACGTCACCCTGGAGCGGCGGGCCGAGGCGCACGCCCGGCGCGAACAGCAATATTTCCGCCAGCTGTTCGATGGCAGCCCCATGCCGATGTGGGTGTTCGACCGGGAGACACTTCGCTTCCTCGAGGTCAACCGCGCGGCAATCGAGCATTACGGTTATCCGCGCGAACGCTTCCTTGAAATGACCATTCGCGACATTCGTCCCCGCGGCGAGGTCGAACGACTGGACCGGTACCTCGCCGGCGTCTCGCCCGAGGGTCGCCGAACCGGCGCATGGCGCCATCTGCGCGCCGACGGGACCGAGATCGATGTCGAAATCGCATCCGACGAGCTCGAACTGGACGGCCGCGATGCCCGCCTGGTCGTGGCCACCGACATCAGCGAGCGGCTGCGCGCACGTCGCATCAGTGAAATCGAATCCGCGACCTTTGCCGCAATTTCGAATCGGGGGCCGGTCGACCGGATCATGGACATGATCGCCGATGGACTCGAGTATGCCTTGCCCGACACGGTCGTCTCGATCATTTTATTGACGCCGGGCGGCGGACATGTCGCCCACGTGGCTGCCCCCAGCCTGTCCGGTTCGTTCAGACGCGCGCTTGGGGCGATGAAAGTCGGTCCCGAAGCCGGCATGTGCGGCGCTGAAATTCATGCCGGCGCCAGCCGGGTTGTCAGCGACCTGCGTGAAGATGCGGCATTTCGCGAATTTGCCGGCTTTGCCGATGAGATGGGCCTGAGAGCTTGCTGGTCGTTGCCGATACACGATTCCGGCAAGCGCGTCGTCGGCAGCCTGGCCGCCTACCACCGCAAGCCGCGCAGGCCCGAAGCATGGGAGCGCGAGCTGGGCCAGCGTCTGGCAGATGTCGCCGGACTGGCGATCGAGCGCCAGCGCCAGGACGAAGCGCTGGCGATCAGCGAACGCCGCCTGCGCAAGCTGTTTCGAGATGCCGCCACCGGAATCGTGGTGGTCTCCGGCACCGGGGACTTCGAGCAGGCCAACGGGGTCTTTGCAACCTTCCTGGATTGTCCCGAAGACAGGCTGGCGACGCTGAACTATCACCAGGTCACCCATCCCGACGACCGCGCAGCGGTGCGTTCGGCTATGCGTCGACTGCTTTCCGGCGATACCCATCCCGAGACCCTGGAGCAGCGTTTCATCAGGCCTGGCGGCGATGAGGTGTGGGGGCGGGTGCGGCTGTCGGCGCAGTCGGGACGGGACGGCCGTCCGGATCGTCTGATCGGCGTGGTCGAAGACACGACCCTGCGCAAGCGTGCCGAGATGCAACTGGAACGTGCCAGTGCACTGCAGCGCATTGCCGGCCGGATCGGGCGCGTCGGCGGATGGTCGCTGGACCTGGAGCGCGACGAGGTGTTCTGGTCGCCAGAGATCTTCGACATTCTCGAATGGGGCGACGGTGACGTGCCGCCGCTGTCGAATACGCTGGAGTTGTATCCGCCCGAGCATCGCGATCGCGTCCAGGAAGCAATTCGACGCGGATACGAAAAAGCAGTACCGTTCGATATGGAGGCAGAGGTCGAAACCCGCGGCGGGCACAGGCTACAGGTCCGCGTCGCCGGAGAGCCCGAATTCGGTCCCGACGGCCAGGTCGTGCGATTGATCGGCGTCTTCCAGGACATTACCAGTCAGAAGCGGACCGAGGCCCGGCACGCCGAGCTTTCGAAGCGGCTGGAAAGCGTGCTGGAAAACATGTCGGACGCCTTTCTGCTGCTCGATGCCGACTGGAATATCACCTATATCAACCGGGCCGGCGAAGAGCTGGTGGCGTCGACTCGCGACGAACTGCTGGACCGGAACATCTGGGAGGCCTTCCCGGCGGCCCGCGACACGATTGTCTGGCAGGAGTATCATCATGCCGTCGAGTCGGGTTCGTCGGCGCATTTCGAGTTCTTCTACGCGCCTTTGGAGCACTGGCTGGAGATCAGTGCCTACCCCTCAATGGAGGGGCTGGCGATCTACTTCCGCGTCACCACCGAAAAACGCGAACTGGAGGCCCAACTCCGCCAGGCTCAGCGCATGGAATCCATTGGCCAGTTGACCGGCGGTATCGCGCATGACTTCAACAACCTGCTGACCGTGATTCTCGGCAATTCCGAGGTGCTGGCCGAAAGCCTTGAAGACTCCGAAGATCTGGCCCCGGTCGCTCGCACCATCGGCGATGCCGCGATGCGCGGCGCCGAGCTCACGCGTCGGCTGCTTGCATTCGCCCGGCGCCAGCCGCTGGCGCCGGAGCCGGTCGACGTCGGCCGGCTGATCCGCGACCTGGAGCACCTGCTGCGCCGCGCGCTGGGCGAGCAGTGCGAAATGGAAATATCGCACGGCGCCGGACTCTGGCCGGCGATGATCGACAGCAGTCAGTTCGAGAGTGCGCTGATGAATCTCGCGATCAACGCACGCGACGCGATGCCCGGCGGCGGCCGCCTGACCATGGAAGCTGCCAACGTCCGCATCGACGACGAGTACACTACCCATCATCCCGATGTGGATCCCGGCCAGTACGTTCTGGTGGCCGTTTCGGATACCGGAATCGGAATACCGAAGGAGCATCTCGACAAGGTCGTAGAGCCTTTCTTCACGACCAAGGCGAAAGGCGGCGGGACAGGCCTTGGACTGTCCATGGTCTACGGCTTCATCAAGCAGTCCCGCGGACACATTCGCATCTACTCCGAACGCGGCGAGGGCACCACGGTGAGGCTGTATCTGCCGCGGGCCGAGCTGGCGGCGGCGAAGCCTCGCGTCACCGCGATGCGGTCCGCCGCCGGCCGCGGCGAAGCCGTTCTGATCGTGGAAGACGAACCGTCGGTTCGGCAATTTGCCGGTGACGTTCTGGCGCAGTTCGGGTACACGGTGCGCCGGGCGGCCGGTGGGCGGGAGGCGCTGCAACTCCTGGAGCAGGGCATCGACTGCGATCTTCTGTTTACCGATGTGGTCATGCCCGGCGGCATGAGCGGGCCGGAGCTTGCGAGGGCTGCGCAAGACTTGCGCCCGGGCCTGAAGGTTCTCTACACTTCGGGCTACACCGAAAACGCAATCGTGCACCAGGGACGATTGGATCCGGGGGTGCAATTGCTGAGCAAGCCCTACAGGCGCGACGAACTGGCCCTCAGGGTCCGGCGAATGCTCGACCAGCCGCGCGACGATGGAGGCGGCCGGGATGGCCGTTGATGCCGGTCGTATGCGGGGCGGTATTCGGTTGCGGTTGATCGTCCTGCTGCTGACCGTATCGACGGGGTTGCTGGCCGACGCCGGAGACGCCGGTTCGAGGCCGCTGGTCGTCTCGGGATCGAACTGGATCACCGATGCACCCACCCGCGTTGCCGATGCGGCCGGCTATTTCAATATCGAAGCCGATTCGGGCCCGGAGGTCCGGGTCGAGCTGGCCGAGTCGGGCAAGCAGTCACTTCAACGACTCATGGCCGGCGAGGCCGATTTCGCGCTGATGGCCGGGGTGCCGCTGGCCATGGCCCTGCTGCGCCTGGAAGCCGAGGGTGCGGCCGAAGCGCGCTGGCCGCGGGTGATCGCTTCGATCGGGCTGTCGAACTCCACGCACCACGTAATCGCCGACGCCGCGCGCGGCGTGGAACGCCCGCGCGACCTCCGGGGGCTTGCCGTGGGACTGCTCCGCGGCAGTTCGGCGCATTACGGCTGGGACCGCTTTGCCGACTTCCACAGGATCGACCCGGAGACGGTTCGCCTGGTCGACCTGGCGCCCGAACAACTGGCCGACGCACTGGCGCACGGCCGCGTCGATGCGGTCGTGACCTGGACGCCCTACAGCGAGCGGATTGTCGACCAGCTGGGTGACGCTGGTCGCCTGTTCCCGCTCGCCGCCATGGATTCGGTGAGCTGGCTCCTGGTCTCCACGCAGCCGATGATCGACGGCCATCCCGACGCGGTCCGGCGAGTGCTTCATGGTTATTCACTGGCCGTCGACCTTCTGCATTCGAATCCGGCGCGCGCCGCCACGCTGCTGGATCAGCCACCGGGCTGGTCGCGGCATGGGCGCGTGGCCTGGAAGCTGACGCTGGACTGGCCGGTGCTCTACAACGTGACCGACAAGCTCAAATGGGGGGCGGGTCTTCTGGACGTCGAGCCGCCGCGCCTGAGCCCGGCCCGATTCATCGCCCGCGAGCCCATGCAGCGCTATCGCCCGGCTGCCGTCACGCTGCCGGTCTGGATTCGTGAACAGCGGGTGGCAAGATGAGATTGCAGCGCCTGGCGACCGCCAGCCTGGTGACCGCGGCACTTACCGTGCTCCTCGTCCTCGGAGCCGGTCTCGTGACCTGGCACAGGACGACCGAGAGTCTCGAGGCCGTCGAGCGGCTGATCGAGGTCCGGGACGGGGCCTACCGGATCGATGTCGCCATCCGGTATCTCAACCACATGCATGTCGAGCCCGATATCCTGCGCGGCCTGGCCGCGCAGGCCGCACAACTGAACGAAATGCTCGAAGCCCAGGCCCACCCGGCTGCGATATCGGCCCGGCTTCACCTCGATGAGATCGAGTCGCTGGCCGACAGCGCGCTTGAAAGCATGCGGAGCAATGCCGACGACGGCGAACAGGTCGTCGATCGCCGGCTGCGCCCGATCATGGAACAACTGAGGATTCACGAATCCGGCGCGCTCGAGGCAATGCACCGGATCATCGACGACCGCAATCGAGGGATTGCAACCGTGGTGGAGCGTTCGCTGGTTCTGCTCCTTGTCGTTGCGGTCATCGTGATTGCGCTGGGCTGCGTCGTCTTCTGGATCGTCTTCTACCGCATTCGTCGCCCCCTGGCCGCATTCCGCGCCGCTGCCAGACGTTTCGGCGCCGGCGACTCGTCGGCCAGGATCGCGCTGGACGGGAAGGACAGGAAGGACGAACTGGGCGGGGTGGCCGACCTCTTCAACCGAGCGATGGAACAGCGCGCTGATTTCCAGGCCATGCTGCAGGAACGAATCAAGGAGCAGCGCTGTTCCTACCGGGTGCTTGAATTGACGACCGATGATGCCAACTCGACGCAGGAAATTTGCGCCGAGATTGTCGAGATCATACCGGCCCACCTGATGCACGAAGACGTATCGATGGCCAGGATGGAAATCAACGGCGACCGGTTCGTCGGCGGGACCTGGTCCGAGCCCGCCGCTTCCATGGTCAGTCGTGTGCGGGTGGCGGGCGAGGACATCGGCTGGATCGAAGTCGGCTATTCGCGCGAGCGCCCGCCGCAGCCCGATGGCGAGGGGCCGTTCCTGGCCGAAGAGCGCGACCTGCTCGATTCGATTGCAATGAACGTGGCGCGAATGATTCTAGGCCGCAAGACAAGCGAAATCCTGGCGCGCACGCAAAGGCTGCAGGCGGTCGGCGAACTTACCGGCGGCGTTGCGCATGATTTCAACAACCTGCTGACGGTCATCCAGGGCAATGCCGAAATGCTCGGCGAGACGCTCAGAAAAAAAGACGACGAGGCCGCCGAACTGGCCGAGATGATCGATTCGGCAGCGCGGCGCGGCGCGGAGCTGACCCAGCGCTTGCTGGCGTTCGCAAGACGCCAGGCGCTGGAGCCCGGGGCGGTCGACGTCGAATCCCTGCTGGCGGGAATGCAGGGCTTGCTGGCCAGGACCCTGGGCGCGAACGTGGAACTCGAGTTCAGGGCGGCCGCAGATGCCCGGCCTGCCTTGATCGATCCGGCGCAGCTCGAAGCCGCAGTGCTGAACCTGGCGGTCAACGCACGCGACGCCATGCCGAACGGCGGCTGGCTGACGATCGAGATCGGAAATGCATCGCTGGGACGCGCCTATGCCGAGTCGAGAGCCGACGTTGCGCCCGGGGATTATGTGCTGGTGACGGTCTCGGATACCGGTTCGGGCATTCGGCCCGAGGACATCGAGCGCGTCTTCGAGCCGTTCTTCACCACCAAGCAGAAGGCGCGCGGGTCCGGGCTCGGTCTGTCGATGGTCTATGGGTTCATCAAGCAGTCGCACGGGCACGTCGCGCTATACTCGGAACCCGGGGAAGGCACCACCGTCAAGATGTATCTGCCGCGAGCACCCGGCGGCGAGACCGAAGTCGAAACCGAGCAGAAGGTCGCCACGTCGGACATGCAGGGCGGAGACGCCGCTATTTTGCTGGTCGAGGATGACGAGCTCGTCCGTCGATACACCCATGACCTGTTGGTATCGCTGGGTTACGAGGTCAGGGTCGCCGGAAACGGGCCCGAAGCGCTGAAGATTCTCGCAACCGAGGAGCCGATCGAGCTGCTGCTGACCGATGTCGTGATGCCGGGCGGCATGAGCGGCCGCGACGTCGCCGACGCCGCGGCATCGATGCGTCCCGGAATCGCAATATTGTTCATGTCGGGCTATACCGAAGACGCGATCGTCCACCATGGACGCCTCGACCCGGGCGTAAGATTGTTGAGCAAGCCGTTCAGGCGGCGCGAACTGGCACAAAAAGTAAGTGAAGCGCTGGCGCAGGCGCGCCGGGAGAACCAATGAACCAAAAGACTAAGCCACAGGCGGACCGGCAACGACTGCTGATCGTCGACGACGACGAGCTCGTGGGCCGCACGCTCGAACTCATCGCCAGGCGGGAGGGGTTCGACGTCAGGTTTACCTGCGATCCCGACCGATTCCTGGACCTGGTCGGCGAATGGCGTCCCAGCACCGTTGCGATCGACCTGGTGATGCCCGGCATGGACGGCGTCCAGGTGCTGGCAGAACTTGCCAGGCGCGAGTTCAACGAGAGCGTCGTCATCACCAGCGGCGTCGGACACCGCGTGCTCGACGCCGCCGGCCGATCGGCGCGCGAACACGGGCTGCACATCGCCGGCATTCTGCCCAAACCATTTACCCGGGAAGATGTGCGAGCCTTGCTCAGTCGCTGCGGTACCGCTGGCGAGGCGTTAGATTTCAGGAAACGATCCGGCGCGCCCAGCGGGCCTTCGATCGATATCGATGCGCTGCGCACCGCGCTCGACGAACGGCAGTTCTTCCTCGAGTATCAGCCCAAGGTGAACTGCGCCGATGGATCGCTTGCCGGGCTCGAGGCGCTGGTTCGCTGGCGACATCCGGAATGGGGTGTGGTCTACCCGGATCGTTTCATCGAGCAGCTCGAGGAGGCCGACTTGATGGCCGATCTGACCCGCCAGGTCATGGACATGGCGCTGGCATGGTTCAGCGGCTTGCGTCTTCCCGAGGACAGTGAACCCCTCGTCATGCTGTCGTTGAACATGTCCGCGCGCTGCCTCGAGGACGAGGTGCTGGTGGATCGTTTCGGCAGGCGCTGCCGACGTCATCGCGTCGCACCCGGCCGGATCATTTTCGAACTGACCGAAACCAGCGCCATGCGCGACCCGGTGCGCTCGCTGGAGCTGCTGACGCGACTGAGGGTCATGGGCTTCCAGCTTTCGATCGATGATTTCGGCACCGGGTTTTCATCGATGCTGCAGCTGGTCCGCCTGCCGTTCTCCGAGATCAAGGTCGACAAGTCGTTCGTGATGTCGGCCGAGGAATCTGAAGAGTCGCGCAACGTCGTAAGGTCCATCGTCGAACTCGGCAGGTCGCTCGGCATCATGACCACGGCCGAGGGCATCGAGTCGCAATGGGCGCTGGAGTTTCTCCGTTCGATCGGTTGCGATTTCTGCCAGGGATACTTCATCAGTCGACCCGTGGATGGCGATGCGATTCGGGCGCGCTGGGACATCTGAGCGCAACCGAATATCGAGAGCGCGCCCGAATCGGCCGCCGGTCCGGGGGGTTCAACGGGTCTCGAAGTCAGCCGGCTCGAAGCGACGCATCAGCCGCATGTACTGCCAGGTGAATCCGGGCCACAGGGTGGTGTTGCGGCCCGACTCCGGGTGAAGGTACCAACTGGAGCAGCCGCCGGAATTCCAGACCGTGCCGGCCAGCTTCCGATGCAACCATCGATTGTAGTCGCGCTGGGCGCTCCGCTTGATCTCCAGAACCGGTTGGCCCGACGCGCGCCGATGTTCGAGCGCGCGCACAATGAACTCCGTCTGCGCTTCCAGCATCAGGATCACCGAGTTGTGGCCCAGCGCGGTATTCGGCCCCATCATCAGGAACAGGTTGGGAAACCCGCTGACTGCGACGCCCCGCCAGGCTTCCGGACCGGGTTTCCAGGCCTTTCCGAGATCGACGCCGTCGCGACCGGTGATCATCCCTTCGGGCACCGGATCGGTCGCCCGGAAGCCGGTGCCGAGAACGATTGCATCGGTCGGCCGGCGCTGTCCCTGCGAATCGACCACGGCGTCCGGCTCGATGCGATCGATGCCGCAGTCGATCAGCGAAACCTTGTCGCACATCAGTGCCGGGTAGAAGTCGCTGGACAGGATGACCCGCTTGCAGCCGATGTCGTAGGTCGGCTCGAGCTTGCGGCGTACTTCGGGGTCGGGCACCTGTCGTCTCAAGTGCCGCCGGGCCAGCCAGCGATGAAACCCGGCCAGCCGGCTGTCCCAGGCCAGACCCGGCACGCGCGCTTCCGAGATCAGCCAGATGGCGAAGCGCGCGATTTTCTGCAGCAGCGGGATCCGCCGGTAAAGGCTTCGCCGCCGCGGGCCGATCGCCGCGTCGGGACGCGGCAGAATCCACTGCGGCGAGCGCATGTAGACGTCCAGGGAATCCACCTGTTTCACGATCTCGGGGACGAATTGCGCGGCCGAGGCCCCGGTGCCGATCACGGCGACGCGCTTGCCGGCCAGCTCGACCGAGTCGTCCCATTGCTGCGAATGGAACACCGGGCCGCGAAATTCTTTCAGTCCTGAAATGTCCGGCCGGGCCGGTCGCGACAGACCGCCGATGGCCGACACCAGCACATCGGCAGACCACGTCTTGCCGTGGTCGTCGGTCAACTGCCACATCCCGGCCTGCTCGTCCCAGGCCGCGCGCCGGATGCCGGTGCCCAGCACCAGGTGCGGTTTCAGGTCGAAACCGGCTGCGCAACGCTCAAGGTAGGCCTGGATCTCGGCACGCGGCGCGAACCGCCGGGTCCAGTCCGGATTCGGTGCGAACGACAGCGAATACAGGTGAGACGGTACGTCGCAGGCGCATCCCGGGTAACGGTTGGCCCACCAAGTGCCGCCAATGCCGGCCGCACGGTCGAAGATCAGGAAGTCGTGCAGACCGTGCCCGACCAGTCGCGCGCCCAGGCCGATGCCGCCAAAGCCGGCGCCGATGATGGCGACGGCGAGATGGCGTTTTCGGGATTGATTCATGATCGACATTGTATCCGGCACGGTCGTCGCGCCAGCCGTGTCGCGCGATTGCACTTTCCATCTGGTTCAAATAATCTGGCGCCATTCGATGTCATCCGTGCATATCTTGGCCGGTGCGGGCTGGATTGAATGCTCCGGCGCCGTCTGACAAACGAGTGCCGCTTGAGCCGGGCTGATTCGCTATCCTTCCACGTCGGGAGCTGACGGCAGTGCAGCAGCAAGGGTGGTGGAAAACAAAAGTGGAAAACAGGTTGCCAAGTGCCGGAAATCAATGACACACCAGACTGGCGGGAAAGTGACCACAGGGTTCTCGCCGAGCAGAACAGGCACTTGTATGGGTCGCTGCCGAGCATTCTGATCATCACGTCTCTTGTGGCTTTGGTGCTTGTTGCAACGCACTGGCATCTCGTGCCGCGCATGCCGCAGCTCGTCTGGTTGTCGGTTTTCGTGCTTTTCACGATCACTCGATTCTCGTTGCTGATGGCTTATCGCAGCGAATACCCGCTTCCGGAAAGCAGTCCCAAGTGGTACGCCCGTTACCGGAACCAGACCTTTTTTTCCGCGATTGTTTGGGGCTCGAGTGCCTGGGTATTCTTTTCACCGACCACGCCCAACGACCAGGCCCTGCTGACCTTCGTCGTTGCCGGGCTGGGTGCCGGCGGCGTCGTGAATCTGGCTGCACGCTGGCAGTGTGCATGGCTTTTTTTGCTGCCGACGCTGCTGCCTTTCGTCGCCAGATTCCTGCTGCTGGATTCCCAGATGGCAACCGCGACCGCCTTGCTCATCGTGCTTTATATTGCAGCGCTGATGTCGATGAGCGTGCAGCTTTCGCGCAAGACGCTTGGCCACATCCGGGCCGAGTTGCAGCAGGCCGAGCAGGCGGAAATCGCACGCCGACAGCATCGGCATTACCGCTCCCTGGTTGAATCGACTACGGCAATCATATGGGAGGGTGACCCGGAGACGATGGCGTTCAGGTACGTGAGTCCGGAGTCCGAAAAATTGCTGGGCTATTCGCCGCAGGAGTGGACGTCCGATCCCGGGTTCTGGCAGCGCCACATGCATCCGGAGGACCGGGACTGGGCTCTGAATTATTGCGTCAGTGCGGTCCGGAACCTGAAGAAGCACAGCTTCGACTACCGCATGATCGCTCACGACGGCCGGATTGTCTGGTTGCGCGATATCGTCAACGTGGTTGTCGAGGACGGCAGGCCGCGTAAGCTTGTCGGTGTAATGATCGACATCAGCGAGTTGAAGGAAATCCAGGGCGATCTCGAGTATGTGTCCGGACTGCAGCGCCTGATGGTCGACGTGTCTCGCGACCTGTTCGAAGCGGCCGAGGCGACCCTCGACGCCGTGCTTTCGGAAACGCTGGAGAAGATCGGGCGCTGGTGTCGGGCCGATCGTGCCTACCTGATCCGCTTCAGCCCCGATCTCGCGCACTACAGCAACACGCACGAATGGGTTGCGCCGGGCATAACCGCGGAAATACACAACCTCCAGAACATTCCTTCGACGACCATTCCGATGCTGCTGGCCAGGCTGAAGCGCAAGGAGCGCGCGGCATTGCCGGACGTGGCTGGTCTGGACGACCGCTGGAGGGCGGAAAAAAGCCTCTTCGAGGAAGAAAACATCCAGTCGTTGATCAGCCTCCCGATCTTTTCGGGTGAACGACTGGTGGGCCTGATCGGGTTCGATTCGGTGCACGAGAAACGCGACTGGAGCGACGAGGAAGCGGCGCTTCTTCAGGTCCTGGGCGACCTTATCGGGGTGGCCGCGGAACGCATGGACAAGGAGCGGCAGTTGCGCGCCAGCGAGGCGTTGCGCGCGCACGCAGAGGCGCTGGCGGGCATGGGCAGCTGGGAGTGGAAGGTGGGCTCAGAGGAGTTCGTGGCGTCGACCGAGTGGCGCAACGTGACCGGTTGCGCGGCCGGCCCATTGACGCGGGAGCAGGTGCTTGGTCTAACGCCGCGCGACGAGCGCATCAGGGTTGCCGATGCGCTTGAAAGAACGGTCGAAACCGGCGAAACCTACAGTATCCAGCACAGGATCGTCCGACCGGACAACGGCGAACTGCGCTGGGTGCAGGTGCATGCCGAACTGGTCGATCTGGGAGACGGGGTCAAGAGTCTTCGCGGGTTTGCTCAGGATGTTACCGAGCGCAAGGCAACCGAAGAGAAGTTGTTCAACCTCGCCCATTACGACAACCTCACTGGAATGCCCAACCGGGTGCTGGTGCTCGATCGGCTTCAGCAGTCGCTAAAGCGCGCCGGCCGCAACGGAACACAGGTCGCGGTGCTGTTTCTCGACCTGGATCAGTTCAAGAAAGTCAACGATACGCTGGGTCACGAGGCCGGCGACCGTACGTTGATCGACGCTGCGGCGCGTTTGCAGCGATTGTTTCGCGCCCAGGATACGGTTTCGCGCATCGGCGGCGACGAGTTCGTGATCGTGCTGGACGATTTTCAGCTCGTGTCCGATGTCATTGCTTCGGTCGGCAAGGTGATCGATGCGTTTCACGAGCCGCTGGTCGTTTCCGGTCGCGAGTTCATGCTGACTGCCAGCGTAGGCGTCGCGTTGTCGCCGCATGACGGCAACACGGCCCACGATCTCCTGCGCAACGCAGACACCGCCATGTATCACGCCAAGAAGAATGGCCGTGACGGTTACCAGTTCTTCACTCGACGCATGAACGAAGCCGTGGAGCGGCAACTGGCACTCGAGGAAGCACTGCGCGGCGCGGTCGCGCGCGATGAGCTTCATCTTTACTACCAGCCGCTTGTCCGCTTGTCGGACCGTGCCTGCATAGGCGCCGAGGCGCTGCTCAGGTGGCGCCATCCCGAGCTCGGCAACGTGTCACCCGACGAATTCGTGGAAGTCGCTGAACAGGGTGGGCTGATCCAGGAACTGGGCGAATTCGTCATCAATCGCGTAGTCGCCCAGGTGGCGCAGTGGCGCGCGGACCTGGCGCCCGACTTCTGCGTTTCGGTCAATGTGTCGCCGAGACAGTTTCGCGATCCACGATTGGCCGACAAGATCATCGGGGCGATGCACGAGGCCGGGCTGGAAGGTGCGGGCCTGGAGATCGAGGTGACAGAGGGTGTCCTGCTGCCCGGCCGGCGCGAGGTCGTTCACACGCTCAAGGCACTGCGCCGCAGCGGGATCGGTATCGTGATGGACGATTTCGGTACCGGCTATGCTTCGCTCAGTTATCTTCGCGACCACCCGTTTACCAGTTTGAAAATCGATCGCAGCTTCATCAGCAGCCTGGACAGCGACCATCGCCAAAGGCAACTCGTGGTTTCAGCGCTCCGGCTCGGACAGGCGCTGGGAATGAAGGTGGTTGCCGAGGGTGTCGAAACCGAGGAACAGCTTGAGGTGCTGATCGAGGAGGGCTGTCAGCTGGTCCAGGGATTTCTGTTCAGCAGGCCGGTGGAAGCGAACCGCATCGACGAGATTCTGGCCGCGCAATTACCGAACCTCTGAATGACTCTGTGCGGGCGCGACGGTTTCATTCGGCCCGGATCTGCTCCTCGGCGCGCAGGGCGGCCTGGATATCCAGGTAGGCGCTGATCAGGTTGGACGAATAAAGTGCGCCGACCAGCTTGCCGTGATCGTTGACGACCGCGACGCTCTCGCCGTCGAACCGCTTGAGTCGCTGCATGGCGCGCCAGATGCTCAGATGCTCCAGCATCACGACGTCGTCGCGGTTGCGCTTTTCGATCGCCGGCTGGTCGGAATCGCCGGTCAGCACGTCCTTGACCAGCACGCTGCCCTGGTAGATGCCGTTGCCGTCGACAAGGAAAGCCTGGTGCAGATGCCGCTTCAGCATGGCTTTGCGAGCCTGCTCGGCGCTTGCATCGTCATCCAGCGAGATGAAATTGTCGCTGATCAGCGGCGCGATGTCGCGCCATTCCAGGATTGCCTTGGTCCGACCCGCCGACAGGTCCAGTTTCCGTTGCCTGAGCTGGCGATCGAACAGGCATCGCCCGAACAGCCGCGATACCATCGCATTGGAGATCGCCACGCTGGCCAGAGCTGCGATGGTCAAGGTATAACTGCCTGTCAGCTCCATGACGATGACCACCGCCGTGACCGGCGCGCCGATCACCGGCGCTGTGACCGCGACCATGCCGCATATGGCGTAGATGGCCGAGCTCGTGACCGGCAGGCCCAAGCCCTGGTGAAGCGCGACGCCAAACACTGCTCCGAGCAGGCTGCCGATGACCATTGCGGGACTGAATACGCCGCCGGTAAAACCGAGGCCGAGACACATCGCTGTCGCCGCGACGCGCGCCGTCATGATCACCAGCAAGGCGCCGACCGGCAGCATGGCGCCGCTTGTAACCGAAAGCAGCAAGTCGAATCCCATGCCCATGACTTCCGGCAATGCGAGCGCCGTCACACCCAGCACAAGCCCGGCCAGGGCCGGCTTGAGCATCTGCAAGCGCCGAATCCTTGCGCCCGCCCGAGTTGCAAACAGGATTGCATGCATGAAGCCGATCGCCAGTGCGGCGCCGGCCACGCCGAGCAGGGCGAACAGACCAAATTCCCAGAACTGCGGCGTGCCGATCTGTTCGGTGGCCAGCAGCGGCTGACGCACGGCCAGTGCGTTGCCGACGATATAGCCGACAATCGAAGCCAGCGCCACCGGCGCGAACGCGCGCGGGGCAAAATGCCTCAGGATGATCTCGTGGGCAAACAGAATGCCGGCGATCGGCGCGTTGAACACGGTCGAGATTGCCGAGGCCACCCCGCACGCGATCGCGATGTTGACGGTGGTGATGTCGCTGCGAAAGAGCCGGGCCAGCGTGCTGCCCAGGCTGCCGCCCATGTGAACCAGCGGGCCGTATTCGCCCACCGCCGCGCCTGAACCCAGCGAGACCAGGCTGGACGAGGCGCTGGCCCATGCCGAGCGGGCCGGCAATTCGCCACTGCGGGTCTGAACCGCCGCGATGATTTCGGCCGGACCATGCGCGGCATGCGTGCCGGTGAAATGTCTGATCAAGCCAACCACCAGGCCGCCAGCGGTGGGCACCGCAAGCGTCATGATCAGCAGGGACTGGCTTTCGAGAAGGGCGCGGCTGGACGGTGCGATCAACAGCAGGTTGTTGAGCTTCACGACCAGTGCGACGAACAGCTGTGCCGCCAGCGCGGCGAGAACGCCGACGATCAGCGGCAGGGCGCCGGCGCGGAGGAACTGGCTCAGGCGATTGTCGAACATCTGCCGGATCCGGTTCGATCACAGCGCTGAATCAGACATGGACATGTCGGAGCGGTACGCACGCCTTCAGTCTACTAACTTAGCAACAGCGTCGTTGATCCTGCGCGGGCGCCGCGTAGCGGGTCAGCTGGAACGGTGCAGCGTCAGGAAGTCGTCGACCGTGCCTTGCACGTGCGTGCTCAGCACTTCGACCTCGCGCGGCGGATGAACGTGGTAGAGCGTTCGCACCAGGTCCAGCCCCATCAGCATGCCGAGAAACTTCTCGGCGCTGCACGCCGGATCGGAGCAGCGTAGCAGTCCGGCCGCGTTGGCCTTGTCCAGCCACTCGGCCAGCCGGTCGCGCGTGGCAAGCGGACCGTGCCTGAATATCGATTCACGGGTGGCCTGGGGCATGCCGGTGGACGCGCCCAGCGCGTGAATGAAACGGATGTGATCGCTGCTCAGCAGAAAGCGCGTCAGGCGACAGCCGAAATCGACCAGGGCGTTGCGCAGGTCGTCGACGCTGCCCGGCGCGACCCGGAAGCGGCCGGCCATGGATTCGGACTCGTTCATCGCAACCGCGGCCAATAGCTCGTCCCGATTGGCATAGCGCCGGTAAAGCGTTGGCTTGGCCACCCCGGCCTTCCGGGCCACCGCTTCCATCGTGACCGCCTGCGGGCCGCTCTCGAACAGCAAGGCGCGGCCGGCGGCGAGGATGTCGCGGTCCTTGTTGAGGTCTACCGGTCTGCCTGGGCTGGTCTTCACCATTCGGCGAGTATATTCGATTACGATACGATCCCGTTCACAAATATCCCGGATCGCCATTCATGGAATGTTGCCGATGACTCGCACTGCGCTCTGCCTGCTCGTTGCAGCCCTGGTCGGTTGTGCCAACGAAGATGATGCGCCGCCACCCGATTCGGCGAGGCTGGTGATGACCAGTCCGGTGCGCGCGGCCGAACCCGGTGGCGCGCGGTTGTCGGGCACGATACGGGCACGGTTCGAGACGCCGGTGAGTTTCCAGGTCGACGGCCGCATCCTCGAGCGCCGAGTCGATGCCGGCGACCGCGTCGAATCCGGACAAGTCCTTTTCCGGCTCGATCCCCGCGATTACGCGCAGGCCGTTTCGGTCGCCAGTGCCGATCTCGAAGCCGCGCGTGCCGAACTCGAAACCGCCGCGGCCGAGACCCGACGCAACCGGGATCTGCTGGATCGGGACTTCATCAGCGAGCAGGTGTTCGAGCAGGTTCGGTTGGTGGAGAAAGGCGCGCGCGAACGGGTACAGGCCGCCCGGGCGCGTCTCGAACAGGCCCGAAACAGCCTCGGCTACACCGAGCTTGCCGCTACCCGCGGCGGCACGCTTATCGAGGTGACCGGAGAGCCGGGCCAGGTCGTCGCGGCCGGCCAGCCGCTGGGCGTCATCGCGCAGGACGGTGATTCCGAGGTCGAGGTCTTTCTGCCCGAGCGCTTCGGCGTGCCGAAATCGGGTCGCGTCGTGCAGGGTGAGGCCACCATGGCAACGCTTTCGCTGCGCGAGGCTGCCGGCGCGGCCGACCAGGTCACCCGCACCTGGAAAGCGCGCTATTCGTTCGTCGAACCGGACCAGGCGGAGGCCGACGTCGCGCAAGGCGCCGCCGCGCTGCGGCTGGGCTCGGTGGTCAAGGTGGAACTGGACGCCGGCGGTGATGCCGGCGCCGTGCTCGAAGTGCCGGTGGGTGCGATCAACGAGCGCGGGCACGGGCCGCAGGTGTGGGTGATCCGCGATGGGCGGGCCGAGCCGGTGCGCATCACGCTGCTGGACATGGATGCCGAAAATGCACGCATCGTCGGCGATCTCGAGATCGGTACACCGGTGATTTCACTGGGCACGCACCTGCTGCAGTCCGGCATGCCGGTTCGCGCGCTCGACTAGGCCGGTTTCGATATGCCCATCCCCAATCTCTCGCGCATCGCGGTCAGGCAGCGCTCGGTCACATTGTTCTTCCTGCTGCTGGCCGTCTTCGGCGGCGCCTATGCGTTTGTCTCGCTGGGCCGGGCCGAGGACCCGTCGTTCACCGTCCGGGTCTTGATGGTCTCGGCCGAATGGCCGGGCGCGACCGTGCAGGAGATGCAGGACCAGGTCGTGGATCGTCTCGAAAAGCGCATTCAGGAGGTGGAAAACCTGTACCGGATCGAGACCTCGGTCCGGCCGGGGCGGGCCGACCTGATGGTGGAATTCCACGACTACACCCCTTCGGAAAAGGTTGTCGAGCTGTTCTACGAGGTGCGCAAGCGGATGTGGGACGAGCAGCCCCGGATGCCGCAGGGCGTGATCGGACCGAACGTCAACGACGACTTCTCCGACGTTTATTTCAGCCTGCTTTCGCTGACCGCTCCGGGCCTGCCGATGCGCGACCTGGTGCGCGTTGCCGAGGACGTGCGGGATCGCCTCAAGCGCGTCGAGGGAGTGCAGAAGGCGCTGTTGCTGGGCGAGCGCGAGCAACGGGTGTTCGTCGAATTCGACAACGCGGAACTCGTCAACCTGGGCATTTCTCCGGCGCAGATCTTCGACGCCATAGATGCGCACAACGCGCTGGCGCCCTCCGGACAGGTGGATACGGCCGGCCCGCGCGTCTACCTGCGCGTCGACACCGACGTCTCCGAACTCGACCAGCTTCGCGCGGTGCCGATCCGGTCGGGCCAGCGCCTGTTCCGGCTGGGCGACATCGCGACCGTACGGCATGGCTACGAGGACCCGCCGTCGTTCATGATCCGCGCCGACGGCGACGACGCACTGGTGCTCGGCGTGGTGATGTCGCCCAATACCAATGGACTCGAGCTGGGCGAACGCCTGGCCGGCTTCATCGAGCGCGAGCGCGAGAAGCTGCCGCTGGGCATGAATCTGGAGGTGCTGACCAACCAGGCCGAGGCCATCGCCCAGGCGGTCAATTTATTTCAGCTGAAATTCCTGATCGCGGTGTTGGTGGTAATGGCGGTAAGTTTCCTGGCCATCGGCTTCCGGGCCGGGTTGATCGTGGGCATCGCGGTGCCGCTGACGCTGGGATTGACGTTCCTGCTGATGCAGGCCGTCGGGATGAACCTTGACCGGATCACGCTGGGCGCGCTGATCATCGCGCTGGGCTTGCTTGTCGACGATGCCATCATCGCCATCGAGATGATGCTGGTCAAGATCGAAGAAGGCCTGAAAAAGGTCGACGCCGCCGCATTCGCATGGCGCGCGACCGCCGCGCCGATGCTGTTCGGGACGCTGGTGACCGCGGCCGGCTTCGTCCCGATCGGATTTGCCCAGTCCGGGGTGGGCGAGTACGCCGGCAATATCTTCTGGGTGCTGGCGTTTGCGTTGATCATTTCGTGGATCGTTGCCGTGACGTTCACGCCTTACCTGGGGGTCACGATACTGCCCGAATCGGGCGCCGGCGGTCTGTCGGGTCATTCTTCGTCGGCCTACGAAACACCGCTTTACCGTCGACTGCGCGCCATGATCGAGTGGTGCGTGCGGCGTCGATTGACCGTGGTGGCGGCGACCCTCGGGGCCCTGCTGTTGGCGGTCGCAGGCATGGCCGGACCGGTGGCCAAGCAGTTCTTTCCCGGCTCGGACCGGCCGGAGGTGCTGGTCAGCGTTTTCCTGCCCCAGGGTTCTTCGATAGGCCTCACCGATCGCGCGACGAGAAAGGTCGAGGCCGCGCTGCACGAGATGGATGACGTGCGCTCGCAGTCGGCTTATATCGGCGCGGGCGCGCCGAGGTTCTTCATCTCGGCCAACCCGGAGCAACCCGACCCGGCGTTCGCCAAGATCATTGCCGTGACCGAGGACGAGCATGCCCGCGATCGTGTGATGCAGGCACTCGAGCGGCGGATTGCGAGCGGAGAATTTCCCGAGGCGCGGGTACGTGTTTCGCAACTGCTGTATGGCCCGCCGGTGATCTGGCCCGTTGAATTTCGCATCATTGGCGAGGATCAGCAAAAACTGCGCGACATAGGCTACAGGTTACGGGCATTGATGGACGCACATCCGAATATTGTCGATCCACACCTGGAATGGGACGAGCGGGCGCCTGCGGCTTTCCTGAATATGGATATCGAGCGACTGAGGCTGATCGGTCTGACCCCGCGCGACGTCGCCGAGCAGCTCGAATACCAGAGCCACGGGCTCGCCGTGACCCAGATTCGGCAGGACATCCGGACCGTGCAGCTGCTTGTGCGCGGGTTGAGGGAAGAAGGCCCGGTGGACCCGATGGGCCTGGAACTGAAGACCGAAGACGGGCGCAAGGTGGCGCTTTCGCAGCTCGGCGAACTCGAGATGCGTTTCGAAGAGCCGGTGATCTGGCGCTACAACCGGCAGCCGTTCCTGGCGCTTCAGGCCGACGTCGCCGGCGCCCAGCCCAATGACGTGACCAACGAGCTCTGGGCCGGCATGGCCGAGCTGCGCGCGTCATTGCCCGACGGCTACAGCATCGACATCGGCGGATCGATGGAGCAGTCCGGCAAGGCCGACGCCTCGATCCAGAAGCTGATGCCGCTGATGGTGGCGCTGATGCTGATTTTCATCATGCTGCAGATGCGCTCGTTCTCGGGTACGTTGATCGTGGTGGCCACCGCGCCGCTGGGCCTGATCGGCGCGGTGCTGGCGCTGCTGCTGTTCGGCCAGCCGTTCGGCTTCGTCGCGCTGCTGGGTCTGATCGGCCTGGCCGGCATCCTGATGCGCAACACCCTGATCCTGACCCAGCAGGTCTCGGACAACCTGGCCGACGGCCAGCCGCCGTTCGAAGCCATCGTCGAAGCCGCCGTGCGCCGTGCCCGACCGGTGATCCTGACCGCCCTGGCCGCGGCGCTCGCTTTCGTGCCGCTGACGTTCGACAGCTTCTGGGGACCGCTGGCCTACGTGCTGATCGGCGGCGTGATCGTCGGCACCGCGATCACGCTGCTGTTCGTGCCGGCGCTGTACGCGCTCTGGATGCGGCCCGGACATCAGGAGTCTGAGCGTTCTTGAGGGGGTAAAGGCAAAAGCATCAACCACGAAGGGCACGAAGAACACGAAGGAAAAGACGGTCCTTTGAATACCGGGCTTGACTTTCGGTTAAGCCCGTCTTATTCACCACCCTTTCTACTGCGGCGCCGCCAGGCCCTGCATCTGCGGCGTTTTGCTCGGTCGCGCATCCTCACCGGACAGGCGAGTACGCTTCCGGTGCGCTCGGTCGCAAAACGCCACAGCCACAGGGCCTGACAACCCCTCGCGACGGAAGGGGTGATGAATAAGGCGGGTCAAGGAACCTCTGAACAACTCTGCGCGGAGCGCGAAGCGTTTCGGGCTTGAACTTTTTCTTCGTGCTCTTCGTGCCCTTCGTGGTTAAAAGCTTTTTCTGACCGCAATCGCCGCCTGTGCGCGCGGGTAAACTAGCCCGGCATGAAAACCGCACCGACAGCAGCAACGGCCGTGGCCCGGCGCAAGCGTATTTTCCGCGCGCGCCGTCGCAACGACCTTCGTCGATGGGTCCGTACGGCGCTGCTGCTGTTGCTGGCGGCCTGGGTGGGCATGGCGGTATGGCATCGCTACAAGCCGTTGCCGGACGGACTGAGTGTCGCCACCCCGATGCGGGCACCGGATCATGTGCGTTTCCTGGCCGACTACACCTGGACCGATGCCGCCGGCGAGCGACACGTCGACCAGCAGATCTTCCCCCGGGTGCTGGACCTGATCGCCCAGGCCGAGCGATTGATCGTCATGGACATGTTCCTGTACAACCACTTCGCCGGCGAGACCGGCGGCGACGACATGCGGCCGCTTTCGCTGGAAGTTACCGACGCGATGGTCAGGCGCATGGCGGTCCGGCCCGGGCTTCGCGCGATCCTGATCACCGATCCCATCAACGGGTTCTACGGCAGTCTCGACCTGCCGCAGTTCGAGCGGCTGCGCGACGCCGGGGTCGAAGTCGTGATTACCGACCTGAACAAGCTGCGTGCTTCCAACCCGGCCTGGTCGGGTTTCTGGCGGCTGTGCTGCCAGTGGTTCGGGCCGACCAGCGACGGCGGCTGGCTGCCCAACCCGGTCGGCGACCAGGAGGTCACGCTCAGAAGCGTATTCCGTCTGCTCAACTTCAAGGCCAATCACCGCAAGACGCTGGTGGTCGATTCGCGTGATACCTGGATCGGCATGGTGACGTCGGGCAACGCGCACGATGCCTCCAGTGCGCACAGCAACATCGCGGTCGAATTTTCCGGTGCGGCGGCACTGGACCTGCTGGCCACCGAGCGCGTCGTCGCCGCGTTCTCGGCGCCCGGCCTCGACTGGCCCGAACTGCAGCCGCCGCTCGAGTCGGCTGCGGACGCGAATGGCGCCCGAATGCAGGTGCTCACCGAGGCCGAAATCCGCGACGGCGTGATCGCCATGCTGGATGCGTCGGGTGCGGGCGACTCGATCGACCTTGCGATGTTCTACATCTCGCACCGCGGCATCGTCGAAGGCCTGGTGGCGGCCCGCGCCCGCGGCGCGGAAGTGCGTGCGCTGCTCGATCCCAACAAGGACGCCTTCGGCCGGCAGAAGGGCGGCATTCCGAACCGGTCGGTCGCCGCCGAGCTGGTCGAAGCCGGCATCGAGGTGCGCTGGTGCGACACCCACGGCGAGCAATGTCACGACAAGCTGATCCTGGCACGCCGCGCCGACGGCGGGTCGGAACTGATCGCCGGCTCGGCCAATTTCACGCGCCGCAATCTCGACGACCTGAACCTCGAAACCAACGTCCGCGTGACCGCGCCGGTCGATTCGGAACTCATGCGCCACACGGCCAGCTACTTCGAACGCCGCTGGGCCGAGCCGGGGGTACGCAACTACAGCGTTCCGTATTCGGCTTATGCGGCCGAGGGCTGGATCCATTACTGGCGGTATCGGTTCATGGAGTTTACGGGGTTGTCGACGTTTTGATTTTCTGGCCTGGCGGCCCGGGGCGTGGTGATGAGTGCACCATGGCCGGGTGCCTGCGGCTCTTCTAACCCAAAATCAACTTCAAACCCGTTTCGCCACGCGCTTCGCGCTTGCTGGCGACCTGCTTTTGTCAGTCGCGACAAAAGTAGGCAAAAGCGCTTTTTACAGGCGGCAGCTGTTCGAGGTGCCGGTCGGAGGGGGCCTGGGGGTTTGGTGTGTGGCATCGGGCTTTGCTTCGAGATCTTCTTGCCCGTGCGGAGTGGTCCCTCGGCTTGCGGGTGACGAATGGATCCCGGCTTCGATGTTTATCGGAGCGGGGGCGCATCGATTGTGCTTGTACTGGTCTGCTGGGGATGCTGAAGCGGGTTCCAGTTCGGGGTGGTGAGGGCTGGTGGTGGCCTGGTTGCGGTCGGCGTTCTTGCCCGGTGGCGGGCATGGTGACGCTGCCTGCAACGTCGTGTAGGAGCGGTCTCCAGGCCGCGATCGGGGTAGAGCCGTCGGCGCCTGGAGACGCCTCCTACGAAAATCTGGGAAGACAGGTTTCGCCGGTCTGGGCGGCATCTCCGACGCGCAGCCAGAAGCAGCAAGCCTCCGGCAGCCGGTTGCAGGAACTCCGAAGCCGGTAGAGCCACCCAACCCACTCATGAGCCCAGTCTGGAACCCGCTTCAGCATCCACCGATGATCACAACGCCCTCGATCGAGTCGACCCTGCTCCGATAACCATCGTAGCCGGAATCCCGTCTTCACCCGCAAGCCATGGCGCACATGACGATCGGGCAAAAAGATCTGAAGCCAAAGCCGCGATCAAACATCTAACCACCATTCCGATCAACCCGCAAGGCAACCCTCTGCCGCTTGTAAAAAAAGCGCTTTTGCCTACTTTTCAGGCGCTTGTGAAAAGTAGGTCGCCTGCAAGCGCGCAGCGCGTGGCGAAACCGCACTTGAAGTTGAATTTGCTTGATGGCGGTTGCACCCGCCCAAGGAATCTTATTGCGCTGCACAAAAAACCATGCTACTATTTGTGCAGTGCACAACAAAGCGCAAATTCATGACCATTGCCCGGAGGCAATCAAAAATGACCAAGCAGACCGCATTCGAAGACATGACCAAGGCCCAGCAGATCATCATGGACGCAATCGACAAGACCACCCGCGCCAACCTCGCGGCCGTCGAGAAGATGATGGATCTCAACAAGCAGCGATTTTCCAGCCTCGGCGAGACGTCCGATCCGGCCGATTTCGTTGCAAAACAGTCGACCGTTTTCAAGTCGTACGCCGAAGAGATGAATCAGCAGTTCGAAACGCTGGCGGCGATCGGCAACGAGTCGCGCGAGCAGCTGATGGAACTGGGGCAGGACTTCGCCAAGAACCTGAACTTCACCAGTTTCTTCGAAGCGCCGAAGACCAAGGGTTCCGCCGCCAAGAGCAAGACCGGCGCCAAGAGCGCCTGATTCAGTTCAGGCCCGCCGATCCCGATCAGCCCTTGGGCTGGTCGGGCTTCTCGCGACTCCGGGTCGGCTAAACTGACCCCCCACAACCGCTGCACCAAGCCGATCGGAAACAAGTCATGGCCCGCCCGAAGCGAATCATCAAGAAGTACGCCAACAGGCGCCTTTACGACACCGAGACCAGCCAGTCGATCAACCTGGAAGACGTCCGTGACATGGTCGGGGCCGGCGACTCGGTGAAGGTGGTCGAGGCCAAGACCGGTACCGACGTCACCCGGCAAGTGCTGCTGCAGATCGTGGCCGACCAGGAAATGCTCGGCCGGCCGGTGCTCAGCGACGATTTTCTCGAGGCCATGATTCGGGTCAATTCCAATCCGATGCGCGACATGGCGCGCGATTACCTCGAAAAAGTCATGACCCACCTCCAGTCGCAGCAGCAACCGCTGGAGAAGGCTTTTTCCGAGACGCTGGGCAACACCGGGCTGGACGGGCTGGGCGCGGCCTCGATCGAACCTTACCGCAGGCTTCAGGAGCGCATGTTCTCGCTCTGGACCGAGGCGCTCAAGCCGCCGGTCGCGCGCAACGAACCCGAAGACGAAACCTGACCCGCCAACGCGACGCCACCAGGCAACGAAGTAACCAAATAACCAAATAACCAAATAACCAAGAGGGGCTGCATGGACATCGTCGACAAGCACATCATCATCACCGGAGCGGCCCGCGGGCTGGGCCTTGCCATGGCCGCCGAGCTCGCGGCGGCCGGCGCGCGCATCGGCCTGATCGACCTGGACGCCGACGCGCTCGCCGAGGCTGCCGCGTCGCTGCCTGGCAGCGGTCATGCAACTGCCGTTGCCGACGTCTCCGACGAGGCGGCGGTTGCGGCTGCATTCGATTCGCTGGAACACGCGATCGGCCCGGTCGACGGCCTGATCAACAATGCCGGCATCACGCGCGACGGCCTGTTGGTGAAGGCGCGCGACGGCGAGGTCGTCGATACGATGTCGCTGGCCGACTGGCAGCAGGTCATCGCGGTCAACCTGACCGGCGTGTTCCTGTGCGGCCGCGAAGCCGCCGCGCGCATGGCCGGCCGCGGCACGGCAGGGGTCATCATCAATATTTCAAGCATCTCGAAAGCCGGTAATTTCGGCCAGTCCAATTACGCCGCCGCCAAGGCCGGGGTGGCCGCGATGACCGTGACCTGGGCCCGCGAACTGGCGCGTCAGGAAATCCGCGTCGCTTCGATTTCGCCGGGATTCACCGCCACCGAGATGGTCTCGGCCATGCCCGAAAAGGCCATCGGCCGCATCACCGCCAGCGTGCCGCTGGCGCGCCTGGGCGAGCCCTCGGAGATCGCGACGACGGCCCGCTTCATTTTCGAAAACGACTACGTCAGCGGCCGCGATTTCGCAATCGACGGCGCGCTCAGGCTGTAGCCGGCGCCATGAACAAGCCGCGGGTTATGATTTTGTCAGCAATCTCCGGAAGGTGCCCAGATGACTGAGGATAAACAGACTTCACTTTCGCAGGACGCGCTGGAACTGAGCCGCGAGCTGACGCGTATATCCCAGCTCTCCGGCTCGCTGCTGCTGCGCCAGGCGCGCAAGCTTCAGCTGCCGGAAATCGACACGCTGAATCTTAAACGTCCATTATGGAAGGCCACCCTGAATACGGTCCGGCATCCGCAGCGCATCCTGCAGGCCCAGTGGGATTTCACCCGCCGTTATTTCGGCTTGCTTAAATATCTCGGATTCCGCGCCGTCGGCCGGGAAACCGAACCCGCCGCCGGGGTGCCGCGCGGCGATCGCCGCTTTCGCTCAGAGGACTGGAACGAGCGGCTGATATTCGATCTGCTCAAGCAGGTCTACCTGACCACCTCGGACTGGATGCTGGCCATTACCGCGCGGATGGAAGAACTTTCGCCCGACGACCGTGCCCGGATCCGCTTCTACACTCGCCAGTTCGCCGATGCGCTGTCGCCGTCGAATTACGTGCTGACCAATCCGGAGGTGCTGGCCACGACGCGTCGCGAAAAGGGCCTCAATCTGCTCCGGGGCTATCGGATGCTGCTGGAGGATCTGGACAAGGGCGACGGTCAGCTGCTGATCTCGATGACCGACAAGACTGCGTTCGAAGTTGGCGGGAACATCGCAACCACCGAGGGCGCGGTCGTCTACGAAAACGAGATGATGCAGTTGATCCAGTATTCGCCGCGCACCAAGACGGTGTTCACCCGGCCGCTGCTGATCGTGCCGCCGTGGATCAACAAGTTCTACATTCTGGACCTGCAGCCGAAGAACTCGTTCATCCGCTGGGCGGTCGATCGCGGCCACACGGTGTTCGTGATTTCCTGGGTGAATCCGGATGAAAAGTACAGGTACAAGCGCTTCGAAGATTACATGCACGAAGGCATTCTGGAGGCGCTGGATGCGATCGAGCAGGCGACCGGCCAGCGCCAGGTCAATGCCATCGGCTACTGCATCGGCGGCACGCTGCTGGCCGCAACCCTGGCCTGGATGAAGGCAAGAGAGGCGGACCGGATTGCGTCTGCGACCTTCTTCACCGCCCAGGTGGATTTCGAACAGGCCGGCGAGCTGCGCGTGTTCATCGACGACAAGCAGCTCAAGAGCCTGGAAAAGCGTATGACCAAGCAGGGTTACCTCGACGGCGAGGCGATGGCCATGACCTTCAACATGCTGCGTGCCAACGACCTGATCTGGACATTCGTCATCAACAATTACCTGCTCGGACGAAAGCCGCCGCAGTTCGATCTTCTGTACTGGAATTCCGATTACACACGGCTGCCCGAAACCATGCATACCTGGTATCTGCGCGAGTTGTACCTGAACAACAAGCTGGTCGAGCCCGGTGGGGTGGAGATGGACGGGGTGCCGATCGATCTTTCGACGATAGATCTTCCAGTCTATCTGCAGTCGGGCCGCGAGGACCATATCGCGCCTTATCAGTCAGTGTACAAGGCGACCCAGATCTATTCCGGCGACGTCACTTTCATGCTCGCCGGTTCCGGCCACATTGCCGGGGTCATCAACCCGCCGGCGGCCAACAAGTACGGCTTCTGGACCAACGACCAACTGCCGGAAGATCCCGAGCAATGGATCGAAGGCGCGGATTATCACGCAGGGTCGTGGTGGGGTCACTGGAACGACTGGGTCAAGCCATACGCCGGCCGCCGGGTGGCGGCGCGCGAGCCGGGCGGCGGGGTGCTGCCGCAGATCGAGCCCGCTCCGGGTAGCTACGTGCGCGGTTGACGGCGAGTCTCCGAACGCTGTATCGCCGCAACGGCGTTGCCATCTCGCGCGGTGTGCAACCTGAAACGCGCCCGGAAAAATCCAGTTGCCGCGGTATCATTTAAGCAACGCCGCCGCAGCGAGGTTCCGCCATGCGATACCTGAGAACGCCCGACACCCGTTTCGAGCATCTGCCGGGCTACGACTTCGAGCCGAATTACCTGCAGGTCCGCGATGGCGACGGTGGCCACTTGCGGATCCATTACATCGACGCCGGCCCTCATGATGCGGCGCCGATTCTTTTGCTGCACGGCGAGCCGAGCTGGAGTTACCTGTACCGAAAAATGATTCCGCCGCTGGCCGCGGCCGGTCATCGAGTGATTGCGCCGGACCTTGTCGGTTTCGGCCGCTCCGACAAGCCGGTGCAACAGGACGATTACACCTACCAGCGACACATGGACTGGCTGGGCGCGGTGGTCGTGGCGCTCAATCTCAGCGAGATCACGCTGTTCTGCCAGGACTGGGGCGGTCTGCTTGGTCTGCGCATGGTGGCTGAGGCGCCACAGCGTTTCGCCCGCGTAATCGCGGCCAATACGTTTCTGCCGACTGGCGACGCGTCGCCCGGCGAGGCCTTTCTCGAATGGCAGCGGTTTTCCCAGCAAGTGCCCAAGTTCCCGGCCGGCGCCGTCATTCAGAAAGGCACCGTGGCCGAGTTGCCTGCCGAAGTGGTGGCCGCCTACGACGCACCTTTTCCCGATCAGACCTTCACCGCCGGGGCGCGTCGATTCCCGATGCTGGTGCCGATATCGCCCGATGATCCCGCCGCAGAACCCAACCGGCTGGCCTGGCGCCAACTCGAGCGCTTCGACAAGCCCTTCCTGACCGCATTCAGCGATTCCGATCCGGTCACGCGCGGGGCCGAAAAGAAGCTGCAGGCGCGAATTCCGGGTGCCCGGGGACAGCCGCACGTCACGATTGAAGGGGGTGGACATTTCCTCCAGGAAGATCGTGGTGAGGAGCTTGCCGAACTTGTTGTCTCGTTCGTGGAGTCGACAGGGTAAGAACAGCGCTTGAGGCGGTGCTGGTCAATCCTTCGCAGACTCATCGGGCAACAGCAGATCTTCGAGAAAAAAGGCCGACAGCGCGGCGCGATTGGCCAGGCCGGCCTTCTGGTAGACCGCACGCGCCTGTTCGCGCACCGTGCGCTCGCCGGTGCCGCGGGCCTGCGCGATCTCCTTCAGGCTCAGTCCCTTCAGCAGCAAAAGGCCGATCTCGGCTTCGGCGGCGCTGAGATTCCAGCGATGAAACTGCTCCTGGATGGCCTGCCCGAGCCCGGCGATGGTTTCCTGATAGCGATCGCGCCAGCGCGCCGATTCATCGCGCGCCCGGTTCAGGCTATGCGCCAGGCGGTCGAGCGAGCGCCGCTGCCGGAACACGCCCCTGAGCAGCACCAGCATGGCGATGCCCGAGATGGCCAGCACCAGCGATTCGATCGCGACATGGGCGGCGTCGACACCGCTCGACCAGTCCGAGAGCAGGTCCCAGGCCACCAGCGCAAAGATCAGGCCGAACGCGGTTGCAAGCAGTATCGGCAACCGCTGCGTTGCTTTCCGGTTGTCCATGATTTCAGTCTTTCCGTCTCCATGCGTCATTTGCCGGATTGCCAAAGCTTAGCGCAGGCGCAAGACTTGAAGGCACAGCGAAGCCCCGCATCGTTGCCCGAATCGCCGCGCTTCGACGGCGACACCCATTCCATGGCAAAGGAGCCGAAAATGAACGAGACGCCACGCACTCAGCGCTACTCGGGAACGTCCACACTCAACCACTGGATCACGGCCCTGCTGGTGGTCGCGATGCTGACGCTGGGCTTGAGCGCGCGCGGGGCACCCGACCCGGCCGAGGACTACATCATGTCCATCCACATCGCGCTGGGTTTCTTCGTGCTGTTGTTCGTGGTCTGGCGGACGGCCGTCCGGATTCGCGAGGGCTTTCCCGACAATGCCGATGCCGATGCCCTTACGCGGATAGGCGCGTGGTGGATGCACCGTGCGCTGCTGGTCGTCCTGGTGCTGCTGGTGATCACCGGGCCGCTCTATCTGTTCACCGAGAGTGAAGGAATGGACGTGTTCGGCTGGTTCACCTTCTATATTCCGCTGGAGAGCGTCGAACTCGTGCACGAGCCGGCCGAAGAGGTGCACAAGTTCCTCGCGGTGTATGCCTTGCCGGCGTTGCTGGCGATTCATGTTCTGGGCGCGGCCCGCCACTACCTGGCCGGGCGTCGGGAAACGCCGGCTGACCTGTAGCCGGAATAGCCCACTAGACGTCGGCAAACTGGCTGGCGTCGCCGATCCAGCGCTCGATCAGCACGTCGGCCTGGGCGTGGGTCAGGTTTTCGACCAGGCCGGGAACCGCCGCGACGAGTTCGGTGTCACGCGCCAGGTCGGCGATCCTGAAGCGCAGCATGCCGGTCTGGCGGGTGCCCAGCACCTCGCCCGGCCCGCGCAGCTCCAGGTCGCGCTCGGCAATTCGAAACCCGTCGGTGGTTTCGCGCATCACCTTGAGTCGCTCTCGCGCCAGCTGCCCCAGCGGCGCCTTGTACATCAGCAGGCAGGCCGAGCTGTCGCTGCCGCGGCCGACCCGGCCCCGGAGCTGGTGCAGCTGCGACAGGCCCAGCCGCTCGGCGTTCTCGATGATCATCAGGCTGGCCTCGGGCACGTCCACGCCCACCTCGATCACGGTGGTGGCGACCAGCAGCCTGATCTCACCGGCCTTGAAGGCATCCATCACCGCCTGCTTTTCGGCCGGTTTCATTCGGCCGTGCACCAGCCCGACGCGAAAGTCGGGCAGCTGGCGCTCCAGCTCGGCGGCGGTGGTTTCGGCGGCCTCGGCCTCGAGCACTTCGGATTCCTCGATCAGCGGGCACACCCAGTAGGCCTGGCGGCCTTCGGCAAGCGCCACCCGGATGCGCTCGATGACGTTCGGACGCCGCGCGCCGGCGATCACGGCCGTGGTCACCGGCTTGCGTCCCGGCGGAAGTTCGTCGATGACCGAGACTTCCAGCCCGGCGTAGGCGGTCATCGCCAGCGTGCGCGGAATCGGCGTTGCGGTCATCACCAGTTGATGGGGGATGCGCTGGGTATCGTTGTCGCTACCTTTGGCTGCCAGCGCCAGGCGCTGGTGGACGCCGAAGCGGTGCTGCTCGTCGACGATGACCAGTCGCAGTTGATGGAACTCCACGCCTTCCTGAAACAGCGCGTGGGTGCCGATGGCCAGTGGCGCGCCGGCGGCCAACTGCTCCAGCGCCTCGCGGCGTTTCCTTCCGGTCACCTTGCCGGCCAGCCAGACCGGCTTGATGCCCAGCGGCTCGAACCAGGCGCTGAAATTGTGCAGGTGCTGCTCGGCCAGTATCTCGGTGGGCGCGATGATCGCGACCTGGGCACCGGCGCCGATGGCCTGTGCGGCGGCCGCCGCGGCCACCAGCGTCTTGCCCGACCCGACGTCGCCCTGCAGCAGCCGCCGCATCGGCCGGGTCGAGCCGAGGTCCGCAGATATTTCGGCCATCACCCGATGCTGCGCGCCGGTCGGCTCGAATGGAAATTCGGCCAGCATGCGCAGGGCCAGCCCGTCGCGATCGTGCAGGGATTCGGCATGCTGGCGCGCCCGCGCCCGGTTCAGGCGAGCCAGCGCCAGGTGGTGGGCGGCCAGCTCCTCGATCGAAAGCCGCTGGACTGCGGGGTGATTGCCTTCGGTCAGCGCTTCCAGGTCGGTATCGGGACGTGGCTTGTGGACGATGCGCAGGGCGGACTTCAGGTCGGGCAGGTCCATGGGTGAGGCCAGCACGTCGTCCAGCGTCATGCCCCCGTCCAGTGCCCGGGCGACGGCGTCGAGAATCATCGCCGACAACCGCTGCTGGCCCAGGCCGGCAGTGGTCGGGTAGACCGGGCTGAGGTATTCCGGGAGCGGCGGCTCGGCGCCGGTGCGCACGATACTGCATTGCGGGTGCGCCATCTCGAAGCCCTCGGGTCCGAAGCGCACCTCGCCGAAGCAGCGCAGCTGATTGCCGACCGTAAACTGGCGCCGCTGGCTCGGATAGAAGTTGAAAAAACGCAATACCAGTTGGCCGTGAGCGTCCTCCAGCAGCACCAGCAGGCTGCGTCGGCGCCCCTGGCGAACTTCCTGATGGGTGACCGTGCCCTGGACCAGCGCCGTGGTCGAGGGCCTGATCCGGTTGATCGGCGTGATCCGGGTGCGATCCTCGTAGCGCAGCGGCCGGTGAAGCAGCAGGTCGGTCTCGTCGACGATACCCAGCGCCTTGAACTTCGCCGCCACCGCCGGCCCGACGCCGTCGAGATCCTCGATGCGTCTCGTCGCGATCATCTTTTCTGGCGCCGAGGGCGTCGAATCGGCATGGAATTGCTCGCGATGGCTCAGGAAATGTCGTCCGACCGCTTTCCGGCGGCGCCGTGCAAGGATAGCGCCAACGCCGCGCCTTCGGGCGGGCCGCGCGCCTGTCGGGTATTCAGGTTAATATCCCCGGTTCGGTTTGTTCGACATTCACCATTAAATGGGTTCAGCATGATTCACAGCATGACGGCCTATGCCAGTCACAGCGAAGCCGGCTCGGCCGGGCAACTCGCATGGGAACTCAAGAGCGTCAACCAGCGCTATCTCGACCTGTCGCTGCGTCTGCCCGAAGAGTTCCGCGTCCTGGAGCCCGAAATCCGCGAGCGCTTCAAGCAGCGCTTCAGCCGCGGCAAGGTAGAGGTCAGCCTGCGCTACCTGCCCGATCCGCAGGCTCAGACGGCAACGCTGGAGCTCAACGAGCCGCTGGCGCGCTCGCTGCTGCAGAACCTGGAGAAACTCCAGGCGCTGGCCGGAAACACTTCCGAACAGGAACTCGCGCGGCTGCTGGCCTGGCCCGGACTGATCGTCGAACAGCGCCCGGATTTCGACGCCGAGCGTGCTCGTGCGCTGGGCCTTCTCGATCGCTGCATCGCCGACCTGGCCGATGCGCGCGCCCAGGAGGGCCGCGCGATCGCCGGCATGCTGACGCCGAGGCTGGACGGCATCCTCGACCAGGTCGCGCGCGTTCGCGAACACTTGCCGGCCGTGCGCGAGGCGCTTGAGGCGCGATTCAGGGAACGTCTGGACGCGCTGGACCTGGAAGTGGAACCGGCTCGGATGGAGCAGGAAATCGCGCTGCAGCTGACACGCCTGGATGTGGACGAGGAACTCGACCGGCTGACCGCGCACGTGGCCGAGATTCGTCGGGTGCTCGAACTCGACGAGCCGGTTGGGCGGCGGCTGGATTTCCTGATGCAGGAACTCAATCGCGAGGCCAATACCCTGGGTTCGAAGTCGGTCGCCACCGAGACCACCGGCGTTGCGGTGGAACTCAAGGTGCTGATCGAACAGATGCGCGAGCAGATCCAGAATGTCGAGTGAAGCCCAGGGCGAGCTGTATGTGATTGCGGCGCCCAGCGGGGCCGGCAAGACCAGTCTGATCAACAGCGCGCTGGCGGAGTTTTCTTCGCTGGCGTTCTCGATCTCCGACACTACGCGTCCGCTGCGGCGGGGCGAGGTCGACGGCGAGCATTATCATTTCATCGACCGGCCGACCTTCGACCGGCGCGTGGAGAGCGGGCGCTACCTGGAGCACGCCGACGTGTTCGGCAACGGCTACGGCACCGATCGCGCGCACGTCGAGTCGTTATGGCGCGCCGGCAAGGACGTGCTGCTGGAAATCGACGTGCAGGGCGCCGCCCAGGTTCGCGTCAGCCATCCGCAGGCCTGCCAGATCTTCATCCTGCCGCCTTCGCTGGATTCGCTCAAGAAACGCCTGACCGGCCGCGGCACCGACCAGCCGGAGGTCATCGCACGCCGGCTGGGCGAGGCCCAGCGCGAGATGTCGGCCTGCCTTGATTTCGATTGGATCATCGTCAACGACGATTTCGAGCACGCGCGCCAGCAGCTGATGGCCATCATCCGGGCCTGGCCGCTGCGCCGCGTTCGCCAGGAGATTTGCCAGCAGGCGCGCCTGGCCGAATTGCTGGATTGAGCCCGGCTTGCCCGGCACTCGCTCTGCGGCTTCGGGCCAGTGGCGGGCCGGGCGCGTCGGTGCGGGCATGGCTTTTGACCGCGCTCTTCGACGACACTTGTGATGACAATCGGCGTTATAATTAAAGGCTTGCTTTTAAATGCATAATGAATTTCAGGAGTCGAAATGGCCCGCGTTACCGTAGAAGATTGTATCGACGTCGAACCGAACCGGTTCAACCTGATCGTCATGGCCGCCCAGCGTGCGCGCCAGATCGCCAACGGCGCAGACACGCTGGTGGACGAGGAAACCGACAAGCCTACCGTGATCGCGCTGCGCGAAATCGCCGAAGGCCGCATCGACGCCGACAACATCCGGACCTACCAGGCCGAGCTCGATGCGCGTCTGGCGGCGATGCAGGCGGAGCTGCCGCCGCCCCCGCCGGACGAAGACTAGCCCGAAGATTGCACAAATTCGCGTGATGATCGCGCAGGATATTGTTTGCACGCGGGATTTTCCGAAGGAGCGGCGTAGCGACGCATACGGCCAACTGAGGAAAAACCCGCGTGCGAACAATAGACCAGCGAGGGCGCGCGCAATCTATCCAATCTTCGGGCTGGAAACCACCGAAAAGCTACTACGCTTGCGCCTGACGGCGTCCGGCGGTGCTCGAAATCCTCATGTACTGACGGGTACACTGCGGTTTCTGCGCTCCGGCGGCCACCGTCATCCACCCGCTCGCTCCGCTTCTCGGCGGTTCCAGGTACATAGCCGTTTCGTCATATGAGCTACCCCGGCCCCGTTCGCGAACTCCGGCGCCTGCTCAACACCTACCTCGAGCCCGAGCAGGTCGCGACCGCGCTCCATGCCTTCGAAGTCGGCGAAGAGGCGCACCGCGGCCAGACCCGCCGCTCCGGCGAAGATTACATCCTTCATCCCGTGGCAGTTGCCTCCATCCTGGCCGGGATGCGCATGGATCACCAGACCATCACCGCGGCCATTCTCCACGACACGGTGGAAGATACAGGTGTTTCGCTGGACGACCTGAAGCGCGAATTCGGCGAGCAGGTCGCGCGCCTGGTCGACGGCGTCACCAAGCTCGACAAGATGAAGTTTCGTACCCGCCAGGAGGCCGATGCGGAGAGTTTTCGCAAACTTCTTCTGGCCATGAGCCGCGACCTGCGGGTAATCTTCATCAAGCTCGCCGACCGACTGCACAACATGCGAACGATTCAGGCGATGTCGAACGAGGCGCGCCGCCGCATCTCCAACGAAACCCTGGCGATTTACGCGCCCATCGCCGACCGGCTGGGCATGAACACGCTCAAGCTCGAACTCGAGGAACTGGGTTTTGCCAATCTCTATCCGAACAGGTACCGCGTCATCGAGCGGCGTTCTCGGTCGGTGGCCCGGAACCGCAAGGAAATCCTCGATTCGGTCAGCGACGCGCTGAAGAAGCGGCTCAACGAAGCCGGCATTCCGTGCCGGGTCGAGGGGCGCGAAAAAAGCCTCTACAGCGTCTACCAGAAAATGCGCGACAAGTCGCTGTCGTTCAGGGAAGTCTACGACCTTTACGCGTTCCGCATCATCACTCAGGCCGAGTCGCATTGCTACCAGGCCCTGGGCGTCGTGCACAGCCTGTACAAGCCGCGCCCCGGCAGTTTCAAGGATTACATCGCGCTGCCCAAGCCGAATGGCTACCAGTCGCTGCACACTGTGCTGACCTCGCCTTACGACGTGCCGGTGGAAATCCAGATCCGCACCGAGGAGATGGACATGGTGGCCGAGAAGGGTGCCGCGGCGCACTGGCTGTACAAGGCCGCTCCGCCGGACGGCAGCACGGCCGTTCGGGCGCGCGAATGGCTGCTCAAGCTGGTCGAGTCCCAGGGCCGGGCGCGCGATTCGATGGATTTCATCGATACCGCCAAGGCCGAGTTGTTCCCCGACGAGGTATTCGTCTTCACGCCGCGCGGCAAGATCGTCGACCTCAAGGCGCACGCCACCGCACTGGATTTCGCCTACGCGATTCACACCGACGTCGGCAACCATGCCCGGCGCGCGTTGATCGATCACAAGCCCGCGCCGTTGAGTGCCCGGCTCGAAAACGGCCAGACGGTCATGATCGAGACCGACGACAGCGTCAAGCCGCGGCCGGAATGGCTGGAGTCCGTGGTGACCGCAAAGGCGCGCACGGCCATTCGCTCACACCTCAAGAACCTCGAGCAGGCCGATTCGGTGGCCATCGGACATCGGCTGCTCGACCAGGCGCTGGTGCGCCGCGACAGTTCTCTGGACACGATTTCGCAGCGCAAGCTCGACCGCTACGTCAAGAAGGCCGGGCTGGAGCGTCTCGAAGACCTGCTGGTACGCATCGCGCGCGGCGAGCTGCTGGCCGGCACCGTGGCCCAGAAGCTGCTGCCCATCACGCAGCGCCGCTCCGGTGAAAAGGCCGGCGGCGACACGTTCACGGTCGGCAGCAATGAAGGCACCGCCATCAGCTACGCCAGCTGCTGCCATCCGATCCCGGGCGATCGCATTACCGGCTATCTTTCGCCGGGCCGCGGCATCATCGTGCACCGCGACAACTGCCCCAACGTGCCGGCCCTCAAGCGCGAGCACCCCGAGCGCTGCCTGGAGGTCGCCTGGGAGCCGGTGCCGCGCGGCACCTACAGCGTCCTGTTGAAGCTGATCACGGTCAACGGACCCGGCGTGCTGGCCTCGGTTTCGTCTTCGATCGGTCAGGCGCAGGCCAATATCGAGCGGGTCGAACAGCGCGAG
>Ga0209947_1000132_pt1 | contig 41158 bp, 41 predicted proteins | sample SalPonR2_B_D2_MG_FD_185706 | JGI IMG/M metagenome (GOLD analysis project Ga0209947, IMG submission 185706) | Salt pond soil microbial communities from South San Francisco under conditions of wetland restoration - Salt Pond MetaG R2_B_D2_MG... ...
TCCACGTTCGAGACGACGGTGATGAAGAACGGCGGCATCCGGTCGACGTTGCGGATGGCGTAATGGCGCTCATTGTCGAAGTCGACGAATTCGCCCTCGGCTTCGAGGCAATCGGTCGGCTCCATCTTCCAGGCAGTACTCAACAGTCTCTCTCCCCTCAGTCCACGAGCAGCAGCGACCCGAACAGCCCGGCGTCGATCCAGCCGCGGTCTTTCGGTCCGCTGGGTACCGACTCCGAGCCGATGAAGTTCTCCCGCAGCTCGCTGCCGTCGTTGTCGCAATAAGCCAGCATCAGGCCCATCTGCTTGCCCGTCTCCAGCTCGACGGGGCGGTTGTCGTCGGCACCGTCCACGTAGTCGTCGCCGTAGATGTGGATGGCGACCTCCCAGACGACGCCGTCGGCCGTCTGTCTCCAGCGGCTCTCCACGTGGTGGGAATAGTCGCGCGGCCTGCGGTCCGTGCCGATGTCGATGGCGCGGTTATCCAGCGACAGGTGATAGGCGAAGGCGTTGTGGTTGTACTGATGCTCGCCACCGGAGTAGTCCTCGTCGATGAAGATCTCCAGGCAGTCGTCGTCCCAGTACTGCTCCAGCGGGTCGCGGTGCGCGTCGAACAGCACGTCGTCGACGATCTCGGCCAGGATGTACAGGCGGTCCGCCGTCCACACCACCTTGTACCGACCGCGGAAGTCCTCGGGCGTGTACTCGTCTCCCAGCCACCGGTATTTCAGCTCCTGCCACTGCGCGCGGTCCCAGATCGCCTCGTCCCCCACGCCGTCCACCACGGGAGCCACCGCGGCGCGAGGCGCCCGGTATTCGGTCCTGTCCGCATAATGGGATGCCTCGGCGGCCGCCGTCGTGGCCGCGAGGCATGCGACGGCGATTGTCATGCCGCGCATGATTTGCGTGTTGATCATCTCGATCTCCGCGCGCTTGCGAGCGATCCGGCGTCGGGACGTTGTTCTGTCGTTTTTTCCGGCGCTGCTCGTTCTGCCGGCCTGGTCGGCCGGCACTCCCCCGGAGACCCGGGAGCTGCCCGGAGTCACCCCGCTGGCGCGCAGTATAGTCGATTTTGACAGCGCTGTCAGTATCGTCGGCACGTCCTGTCGGCTGTGGCCGGGCGGCGCGGGGAGCGGGGTAAGGCGGGCAGGGGGAGGGGCTAGAAGCGGCTGTCGAGAATCCGGGTCTTGATCCGCTCGAACTCCTCCTCGGTGACGTAGCCGGCGTCACGCAGTTCGCCGAGTTCCCTCAGTTGCTCGAGGGTGCGGGATATCCGGTCGTCGCCGGCCGGCGGCAGGGGCGCGGACGGCGCGGTTGCAGTCTCGCTGGGCGCTGGCGCGGCTCGGGGCCCGGGTTCCTGGCTCGTCCGGTTCGCCGCAGAGTCGGCGGGCTGCGTCGGGGCTTCGGACTCACCGGCCTCGCGCTCCCGGCGCTGGCGCTCCTCTTCCGCCCGGCGCTGCGCCTCCAGCTGAATGCGCTCGTTCGCCAGACGGGCTCGCTCGGCTGCCGTGTCGGCGGACTGCGCGTATGCCGGCAGCGCAGCCAGTGTCGCCGCCAGGGCCAGTGCGGCCAGCCCGGCCAGCCTTGATGTCTGCGAGATTCTCATGCCCGAATCCTACTCCGAGACGCCTGTGCCTGACCACCGCGCGCCATGTTGCGCCGGCCGGTTACCGTCGGCTAGGACGATTCCGGCAGCGGGATGAACTCGTCGTCGCCCTCGATGCGGTCGAAGCGGCCCTCGCGCCAGTCGCTTTTCGCCTGCTCGATACGCTGTTTCGAGCTCGAAACGAAGTTCCACCAGATGGTGCGCCCGCCCACCGGCTCGCCGCCGATCAGCATCAGGCGGGTATCGGCCGTCGCCACGAGTTCCGCGGGTGCGCCCGTCCGGAACACGGCCATGAGGCCGGTCCCGTATTCTTCGCCGTCGACGGTCACGCTGCCGGAGACCACGTAGACGGCGCGCTCCGTGAACTCCAGCGGCAGAGCGAGCCGCTCCCCCGCGGGCACCAGGGCCTCGGCGTACAGCGTCTTCGAATACGTGCGCACCGGCGATACGGCGCCGAAGGCTTCGCCCAGGATCAGTCGCAGGGTTGCGCCGCCCGCGGCGATTTCCGGCAGCTGGTCCGCCGGCGTGTGGGCGAAGGCGGGGGCGATCTCCTCCATCCCGTCGGGCAGGGCGATCCAGGACTGGATACCGTGCATCGAGGCCTCGACGTCCCGGTCGGAGCCGGCGCGCTCCGAATGCACGATGCCCCGGCCGGCGGTCATGAGGTTCACGGCGCCGGGCCGGATCGGCTGCGCGTAACCCAGGCTGTCCCGGTGCATGATCTCGCCGTCGAACAGATAGGTGATGGTGGCGATGCCGATATGCGGATGGGGCCGGACGTCGATGCCCTCTCCCGGCGGGAAGACAGCCGGGCCCATCTCGTCGAAGAAGATGAACGGGCCCACCATGCGCCGCTCCGGAGCCGGCAGGAGCCGCCGGACGGTAAAGCCGCCCAGATCCCGGGGCCGCGGCGAGATTCGCAGCGTAACGGGACCACTGGTCCCGGAGCAGACGGGCTCGAATGCCGGTTGCGTACTCATGGCGGGGTCTCCCGGGGCCGATGGACGCTTCTATGGTGCCATGCCCCGGCGGGTGCAGGGATACCCTTCTTGCCGCCCGAGCTATTGGCTCGGGATTTCCGAACCCTCGAAATGCCCGGCCACGCTAAATTAACCGGCTGAACCAGTTTCATCTTCGAAGGAACAGCAATGAAGAATTCGCTCCGTCTTTTCGCCTCTCCTGCCGTCATCGCGGCGATCCTCGCCTGTGGCTTCCTCGCCGACGCCGGACCGGCCTCTGCGGCAGGCGCAGCGGACGACGACAAGGCCTTCCACGATCATCACCATGGCGATGACGGCCACGCCGGCGAACACGAGCATCATCACGGCGACGACGGCCACGAAAGCGAGCACGAGCACCACCACGGCGACGATGGCCATGCGACCGAGCACGAGCACCATCACGGCGACGACGGCCACGCCGATGAGCACGAGCACCACCACGACGGCGCCGAAGCCGGCGGTGAAGAGCACCACCACGGCGACGATCATCACCCGGCCGACTGACCGCGGCCGGCCCGTCCGCAAAGGCCCGTATTAGCGCAGGCCCTGCCCCGTGCTACCGTCCGTGAAAAGCGAGACGGAGGGCACGCCGTGACAGAACCCAAACTGCCGGAAGCGCTGCAGGCCATCAAGGACCGGGGCTACGTCGTCTGGAAGACGGACCCGCCGGCGGCGCTCGCCGCCAAGTTCATGAACACCCCCATCGAGGTGGCGGAGATCCGCCACGTGCGCGTCTGGGGCCTGCAGGTCGATGACGAACGCGAGCTGCCGGGTAAAGAGCGCACATCCATCCCCGACGAGGAGCTCTGGCAGGTGGAGCTGGTGGCAGACGACGGCTCGAAGTACGAGGTGAGCGCGGCGACGGTGGAACCGGCTCCCTAGCGGCAAAGTGCCGGGACAGCCGACTCGAGGCGGAATCGAGCCGGCTGTACCCGCAGTCCGGATTCAGTAGAGATTCGTCACCGCCTGGTTGTAGTTCACGGTGTCGATGCCGATGCCGCCGCTGGCCGTGTAGGTCAGCCCGGCGAACTCCAGCGGGTAGTAGCTGAACCACGCGCCGTTGCCGACGTCGCCAAAACCGACGGGCACAGAAACGCTGGCGCCGCGGGCGTATCCGCCGATGCCATCCACCGGTGCATTCCACAGGCCCAGCGTTCCCGAGAAGCCGACGGCCACCGATGCTCCGGTGGAGACGACCGTCGACATGTAGAAGCGGTGGCCACCGTCCCAGTCCATGGCCAGTCCCGCCTCCTGGGCCGCGCCTGCGATAAACTTGACTTCGGGCGCGCCGCCGAAGCTCAGCGTGTCGAAGCCCGCGGCGCGGGACTCGTCGCGCAGGCGGGCGAAGCCCGGCGTCTGCATGATGATACGGACGGCTCGCGATCCGTCCCTGTCCCGGATGGCGCGGCGGAGATCCCCGTTGGCCGCGAGTTCCACCACGAATGCGGCCGCGACGACCTTCAGCGCTTCATGCGCTGCCCGGTGCTCCGCGGCGAGCCGGATGACCTCGCCTTCGCCGCTCCCTGATCCGCACACCTGGTCGTACGGGGGGCCGACGTCCTGCAGTATCTTTGGGGGCGCGGCCTGCAGAGTCAGGCCGTCGTCACAGCCCGGCCTGGTCTCGCAGCTCTGCCCCGGGTTGAATGCACCCAGGAAGGCTTTCTTGGTCGATCCCTCCGGGCACTCGAAGCACTCGCCCTTGCTCTCGAAGGTATCAGCCGGGCAGCCGTAGGCAGAGCGCACGAAGGTGGCATCCTTGCGTTCCTTCTTGCCGAGCTTCACGCCCCGTTCCTTGCAGGAGTCCGGCTTGTGGATGGGTGTCATGGTGCGCTTGTAGCCGTTCGGACAACGCCAGCACTCCCCGCCGTTGTGGGGCGTGAAATAGACCTGTTTGCCCTTGCAACCCCAGTTCTCGGCGTCCTGGACGTAGACGGCGTCGATGGTCCTTTCCTCGCCGCAGGGCTCGTGCCCGTCCTCGCCGCAGATGAACTCCGGAACACCGAAGGAATCGTTGTGGACTTGGTGGCGGCTGCGGGTCACGGAGGCCGTCGTCGGCTGTGCTTGTGGCGCCGCGACACTGGCGGGCGGCGCTGGAGCGTAGCCCGGCGGCTGTTGCGCCGGAGGCTGTTGCGGCGGCGGCTGATAGGTCTGCTGCGGCGGCACCGGTTGGTAGGCGGGGGGAGCGGGCTGGTAGCCGGGGGGAGCGGGCTGGTAGGCACCGGGGGCGCTGCCCGCCGGGGGAGCGGCGAGCCCGGCCGCGCTCATCTCCTGGGCATACCACTGCGGGTTGTCCAGCTGCACGGGGATCAGCTTGTACTGGACCGGCATCAGCGCCGTCTGCACGGACACCGCGAGGCTTCGGTCCGGCTGCACGGTCGCCGTCAGCTGTCCCATCAAAGGCAGGTCGCTGCCCGTGTACTTCCCCGGCGCGGCCGGCGCGATGTCGCGCAGCACCACCATGCCCGGCTCCACTTTCAGCACGAACATGTGCACCCAGGGGTCGACGGCATAGGCGCGGCCGCCCTCGATGCGGATCTTCTTGCGGATGGTATTCACCAGCCAGGTGCCGTCCAGCGGCATGGGCTGCGTGGCCGGTACCTGATCCGCGGTGGGCAGGAATGCCGGTATCTGCGGGATCTGGGGCGTCTGCGCCAGGGCCGGCGCCGTCAGGACGGCGAACAGCACGGCGGCGCACAGGCCGGAATTACGGGCCATCCGCGGCGGGCGGCGGAGCATGCGGTCTCCGCGAGGCGGCACAATCGCCATGGTCTCTCTCCGTTTCATGGATCTCATGCCCCTAAGCAGGGGATGGCCGGAGAAACGATAAAGAGACCGGCTGTCAGTCGGGGTTTTTCTTTTCGCTCATGTACTTGCGCAGCCAGGCCCTCGCCAGCCGCAGGTCCCGGCGGCTGGTGGGCTCGGAGACCCCGACCACCCGGGCGGCCTGCTCGTGGGTCAGGCCGCCGAAGTAGTGGAGTTCCAGAATGCGGGCCATGCGTTCGTCGAAGCCGGCGAGCTTCGACAGGGCCTCGTCGAGGTCCAGCAGATCCTCGTCCGCACTGCTGCCCATCGCCGACTCGTCGAGAGTGACCCGCAGGGCATCGCCGCCGCGCTTGGCGGCCTTGCGCGCATTCGCGTGGTTGACCAGCAGGCGGCGCATCATGCGTGCCGCGAGTGCGTAGAAGTGCGTCCGGTCCTGCCAGTCGGTGTCTACGCCGATCAGCTTCGCGTAGGCCTCGTGCACGAGGGCGGTCGGTTGCAGTGTGTGGCCGGCAGACTCGCTCCCGAACAGCCGTTGTGCTATCCGCCGCAGTTCGCCGTAGACCAGCGGCGTCAGCGACTCCAGGGCGGCCGCGTCCCCGTCGGCCCAGTCACGCAGGAGCCGTGTGATCTCTCCGGCATCGGGTGGCGAAGGCTGGCTCACGACGCGGTCCGGGCCCCTTCAGCGCGAGAGGATGACGCCGAGGGCGTCGGGTTCGCGGTCCGTGGGCCAACGTCCCAGGATCTCCCACGACGCCGTATCGATGACCGCGACCTCGTCGCCGCCGCTCACGGCCACCCAGGCCCGATCGCCATCCGGGTGAATCTCCACGCCGATCGGCAGCGCCGCCTTTCCGAGCAGCGTCTCCTTGTACTCCGCACCGTCCTCGGCCGCCGGGATGCTGCGTACGAGTTGCCGCGCTGCGACGTCGAAGACGGATACGGTCGCGGCCCGGGCGTTGGTCACCAGGGCGTGCCTCCCGTCCGGGGTGAAGGCAATGCGGATGGGCACGCCCGCCGAATCCAGTGTCGCCAGGACCTCCAGTGTGCCCGTGTCGATCACGCTGACGGTATCCGCGGCCCGGTTCGTGACCCAGACCTCGCCGCCGTCCCTGGTGACGGCCACGCCTTCGGCGCCGTCGCCGGTCGCGACCGAGCCCGTCACCTCGCCGGCGCCGACGTCCACCCGCTCCAGCGTACCGGCGGCGATGTTCGTGACCCAGGCGTGGGCGCCGTCCGGCGATGCGGCCACCATGTGCGCCGTCCCGGGCCCGACCGGGATGCGCGCGTCGACCTCTCCATCGCCGATATCCACGATCAGCAGGCTGTCGATGCCCTCGGCGGTGACGGCCAGCCGCCCGTCCGGCAGGAAGGCCATGCCGTGGGGACGACTGTTCTCGCCCAGGTCGATCACGCGGGCGACCTCGCCCGCCGCCCAGTCGATCACCGTCAGGCTGTCGCCCGGCGCATCGCGCCGGCCGTAATTGCTGACCACGGCGTGACGCCCGTCCGGCGAGACCTCGATCTCGTGGGGACCGGCGCCGGTATCGAACCACGCCCGTCTCTCTCCGGTCGCGGCATCCAGTGCCCACACCGTGTCGGCGCTCTTGTTGCCGACCAGCAGCACGTCGGCGTCGGCGACGGCCGCCAGCAGCTGGATCGCGGCGAGGAGTGTGAAGGCTGCTCTCATGGTTCGTCTTCCTGCAGGTGCACGGGAGAGTTGCCGAGATTATGCTTGCCCCGTGCACGATGCAAAGCCTGTCCCCCCATTCGTCCGCGATCCGCTGTTCCTGCTCGCGGTCGCCGCCGGCCCTGCGGGCTGGCTGGCGCTTGCTCTCATCCTGCCGGCGGCGGCCGACCTCGCCTGGCCGCTGGCCGACCCGGCGAAGTTCGTCATCGTTGCCGCCGTGTATCCGCTCGTCGAGGAAGTGGTGTTCCGCGGCCTGCTCCAGGGCAGCCTGCTGCGCACGGGCTGGGGCGCGAAGCGACTCGGTGCGCTGACGGCGGCGAATATTCTCGCGGCGATCGCCTTCTCCGCTGCCCACCTCGTACGCACGACACCGCCGTGGGCAGCAGCGGTGCTTGTGCCGGGTCTCGTCTTCGGCTTCTTCCGCGAGCGTCACGGCCTGCATGCGGCCATCCTGCTGCACGTGATCTACAACGCCGGCTTCGTGTGGCTGTACTGGGGCTGATGCCTGCGGCGCCGTGAAAAAGAAGGGGCGCTCCTTCCGGGGAGCGCCCCTCCGAGCCGCTCGGCATCGTGCCGAGTGGGTCACGCCTTCTTCACCTCCCTGTGTCTCATGACGTAGATCAGGCTGAGTGCGATCAGCAGCATCAGCGTCGGGTCGGGTTCGCCGCCGCCGATCGTGCATCCGCCGCCCGATCCGCCGCCGTCTGCCGCAGGCGCGGTCACCGGCGCCGGCGAGTAGACCGCGGGGGCTGCCGGGTCGACGATCGTGCCGTTGACCAGCAGGTCGTTGTCGCCATTGTCGCCGTCGGTGATGCTGTAGGTGATGGTGTTGCCTTCGATCGTCGCCGGCACGGAGTACCAGTGGTCGGTCGGGTCTTCATGGGTCGGCCCGAACTTCCAGTAGGTCGTGGCCGCAGGCAGCGGCTCTTCGAAGGTCAGCGTCACCTCTATCGTCCCGCCGAGGTAGACGTTGGTGACGGTGAAGTCCAGCACGCCGTGCGGGAAGTCGTAGTCCGCAGGCACGTCGGGATAACCGTCCAGCGTGTGCCAGGTCGTCTCGGCGAGGACGGCTTCGGACTGCTCGTCCGGAACCACCGTCACACGGGACTTCGTGCCGTGAGCCGTGTCGACTTCCCGCGTGTCGCCGCGCACGAAGCCGTGGCGGTACATCGCGTGTTTGGCGATCCCGTCATCCCCGGACCAGACCGTGTAACTCTCCCGCCCGTCCGGACGGATCTTGATCTGGGTCTCGAAGTCGCCGAAGTCGTCCGGCGTGCCGAACAGCGCGTCCCCGGCGGTGATCGCCTGCGGTGCGGAGAAGCTCTGCCCCGCGTCCAGGGTAACCTGCATGTAGATGTCGACGTCGCCGGCATCCTCATAGTGGTCGTAGACGTTCTCCTGCAGACCGTAGGCGACGTAAATCACGTTCGGGTCCTGGCAGTCCGTCGCGTCGGTGGCGCACTTCGGCCCGCTGCCGGGCGTCGGCACGATCCGCGGCTCCTTCACGGTGTAGCCGGATTCCGCCGTGACCAGCGGCGTGAGGTTGCGGGCGTCCGTCCAGGTGGCTCCGCCGTCGGTGGAGCGACGCACCATGAAGTTGTAGGGCGCTTCGCTGTCGAGGTCGAGGAACTGCACCAGGTCCGGCACGTAGCTGTAGCCCAGCAGCACGGTGCTGCCGCGCATCATGCCGCGATGCGCCAGGGCGTTCTCCAAGGGGTTGGCGCCAGTGGCGATCGCCTCGCCCATCTGGCCGGTACCAGGCTCACCGCCGACCGTCCGCGATCCGCTGAAGTTCATCGCGGCTTCGTGGACCTCTTCGCGGATCGCATAGAGTGGATCCTCGTCGTCCATGATGCTCACGCGGCAGTTCTCGACGTCCACCGCCGGCTGCACGTTCTCGGGCATGAAGCCGCCGACGGCGCGGCGGAGCATGATGTCCGAGGGTCCGCCCTGGGTGTAGTCGCCCTGCTTGTAGATGAACAGCAGGGGGACTTCCTGGCTGGCCGACTGCACGAGGAAGCGCACGCGGCGCGCGCTCTCCCACGGGTTGCTGATGATGCAGCCGTGCTCGCCACCGACTGGCGGAGCGTCGAAGCTGAATGCGTGGTAGCGGACGTACTTGCCTTCTTCCCAGCCTTCCGTGCCCTTGGTCTCCTCGTACGCGATGATCGTGTTGTCGTCCAGCAGGCCGATATTGGAGCGGGAGGAGCCCACTTTGCCGCGGTCGTAGTCGCCCGGCGGATGGGTCTCGATCTCACGGCCCTCCAGCGGACCCTGCATGAACACGTTGCGCGTGATCCGCACGGGCTCGCTCCAGGATTCGTTCACGAAGCGGGCCGGGTCCGGGCCGGTACCGGCCGCATTGAGCATGGGCAGGTAGGTGTACCAGATGTCGGTGCCGTGGTTCACGTTGGCGCCGGAGGCGCCAGCGCCGGGGCCCTCGGCCTCGCCCAGTTTCAGACCCATGGGGTCTTCCTGCCAATTGATGACGTAGGCGAACTTGTTACCCCGGGTCGCATCCTGTTTGGGGTCCCGAATACCGGTTGTCAGCTGGTCGGTCTTGTAGGGCAGGCCGCCCCACGCCTCGTAGGTGTTGAATGACTTGGTCTGCGGATTCCAGACCAGCCGCGACACGTACTGGCAGCTGTAGGGCACGGTGATGCCGAAGAGTTCCGGGTACACGACGAAGCGCTGTTCGCCGCCGGGGCAGTACTTGCTGTTGAAGCTGACGAGGAGCAGGTTGCCGACGTTACGGTGATTCGGCTTGTCGGAATCGCCCGGGTAGTCCACCGCGCGGGGATCATTGATGAGATCCGGTGTCCCGGTCAGCGGATCGATCATCGGCATGCCGTCCTGCACCAGGATGCCCCGCCCGGAGGAAAGAGCGGCGGTGTTGTCGATGTTCAGCCCCTCGCTCCAGGTGGCCCCCTCGTCCGTGGAGTACTTGATGATGATGTCGTTCGGCTTCTGGGTCTTGGCGCCCTTGGCGTTCCAGGCCAGGCCATTGCCGCTCAGGTCCACGTCCTGCGCCTCTCCGTAGATGGCGAATAGCGTGCCATCCGGCGTGCGGAGGATCTTCACCTTGTTGGTGGACGCGCCGTCGGAGACCATGCTGGGACCTTCGGCCGGCTCGAATTCCAGGATGTCGCCACCTGCGACGTCAGCGACCGCCTGGATGCTGAACACGGCCGATGCAACCGTCAGCGCGGTAAGTATCGAACGTTTCATGATTGCACCTCTCGGGGCGCTCCGGAGCCGACAGACCTGCCGGCTTTTTCGGGCCCAAACCGGAGCGCCTGGGAGTCAAGTTAGTCCCGCGGAGCGCGGGCGCGAACTCGAGACTGACGGTCGTCAGTGGTCATCGTCATGGGGGGCAAGAAATGTGACGCAGTTCACATTTTTCAGGCGAAGTCGGTGAACCTCTCCGGGTCGAAGTGCAGGTGCTCGGCGGTTTCGTCCAGGAGGGAGGCCTCCTTCAGGTCCGCCATTACCCTGGCGGCGGTCTCGCTGGCCACGCCGGTCATTGCCGCCATGTCGGCCCGGTTCATGCGCGGACACGAGTCGCCGTCCCCGAACTCGCCGAGGTGGCGCAGCAGCTTGATGATCCGGGATCTCGAGGGGCCGCTGGCGATATCGAACAGCAGGTTCTCGGTGCGCACCATCTGCCGGTACATGCGGCTTTCCAGTTCGCCGTACAGCGCGGGCTCCCTGGTCTTCAGCTGGTCTATCACACTGACCGGGATCCGGCACAGGCTGGCCGCGGTCACGGATGTCGCGGTGTTGTCGTAGCGCGGCTGGAACATCGCGTCCAGGCCCATGACGTCGCCCGGGCCGAGCAGCCTGAGAATTCGCGCATGGCCTTCACCGTCGGTGTGCCAGACCTTTACGAAGCCTTCCCGGATGGTGAAGACGGCATCGGCCTCCTCGCCGGCGGCCACGATGACGACACCCGGGTCCACGTGGTAGCTCTGGATCCGGAAGAACGTCCCGGCGTAGCGTCGGGACTCGAGCCGTCCGAATGGCACGGGTACGCGGGACTGGCAGTGCCGGCAATCCGCACGCCCGACCCGGAACTGATCGAGGCAGGGCGCGACTTTCTGGCCTGGCATGGTTGCTCCGGTGGACGGGGCTGCGGAGTGATATTCACACGATACCACGCTGCCGTCGCCGCGTACGGGTCTGCATCACACGCCCGATTGTGATGGCGCTACGCCGGTCCGCCGGCGAGTGTCAGCAGATGCCGCCCGTAAGCTGCCACGTCGTCCCAGTCCGTGTAGTCGATGACGGCGGTGCGGTCGGTGGGCCCGCCGGTGAACTTCATGATCATCTGGATGGCGATGGTGTCGAGCGCGCCCCAGGAGGGATAGTCCACCTTGCCGGCCAGCACTTTCAGATCCCGCGGCTGCCAGGGTGAGCGCTCTAGGAATTTCTGCATGTAACGGTTGCCCTCGATCGTGGCCTTCTCCGGCGTGCGAGCCGTGACCGAGACATTGAAGAAGCTGTGGGGCTTTGCCTCGAGCTGCTCCCGGTGCGTCGCGATGAACTCGAACACCTCGTCGTCGTAGGTGCCGTAATAGACCGGCGCGCCCAGCGCGATGACATCGGGCGCATCGAGGTCGACGCCCTCGTGGATCGCCTCGACCACGTCCATCATCTCGCCATCGCCGCCGCCCTCGCCGACGGCGTCGCACATGCGCCGCGCGATCCGGGCCGTGTGGCCGCTGCGGCTCCGGTAGAGGATCAGTACCGATGTCATGTCATGCACTCCCTGCGGGTCAGCCACTTATCCTGCATCAGTGGTGCGTCGGCGGACAAGCGCGGCCTCACCGCCGCCCCGGTTCTGCGTCGTCTTGCGCGGGCGCCGCGATGCGGTCCTCCTCCACGAGCAGCACCAGCGCCATGTCCTGGCTGCGGGCCCAGGCGAAGGCCAGGGCCGCGCCGAGCATGAGAGCAACCATGATGGCGGTTGCGCGGTACAGATAGACTCGCCGCATCGCTGTCTCCCCTGTCTCCCCGTTACACCAGCTCGAATCGCTCCGAGCGTATCCGCGCCCGCGGGATGCCGCGCGTGCGCAGCGCATCCTCCACTGCGTCCATCATCGGCGGCGGGCCGCAGACGAAATGCATGCGCTCGATGCCTTCCTCAGGCAGGTGGCGCGCGAGCACATCCTCGCCGATGACGCCCCGCTCGCCGGTCCAGCCCGGGGGCGGGTTCTCGATGACGTAGACGACCGTGAGCGCCAGCCGATCGGCCAGTTCCCCGAGGGCCTCGCGGTAGGGGGTGTCTTCCCAGCGCGGCGAGCCGTAGAACAGCAGCACCGGCCGCGGATCGCCCCGGTCCGCCATCGTCCGCAGGATACCCAGGAACGGCGCGATGCCGACGCCGCCGGCGAACAAGACGTAGCCGGCGGCGGGCGCCCGGTCCGGCGAGAAGGAGCCGTGAGGCCCGTCCAGCCAGGCCCGGCGGCCCGGCTCCACGTTGCCGATGCCGGAGGTGAAATCCCCCAACTCCTCCACGGCGAACTCCAGGCGCGGGCCTGCCTCCGCGCTGGACGAGAACGAGAAGGGATGTTCCTCGACGCTGTACGGGCTCCGGCTCAGGCTGACCCAGGCGAACTGGCCGGGCCGGAACGCGATGCCATCGTGGCCTTCCGGCTCCAGGACGAGGCTCCAGGTGCGGCCCCGCTCGGCCTCCACCGCCGCCACCCGCCAGGGCCGGCGGATCTGGAAGGCCGGCTTGCCGAGCCGCAGCCAGGCGAAAGAGGCGACCAGCAGCGCCGAGATGGCGATCAGCACCCCTTCCTTCCAGGCCGTGGCCGCGTAGCGGGCCGAAAGATGGACATGGCCGTGGGCGAGTCCCAGGGCGCAGAGGCCGAGAAGCGCATGACTCACTCGCCATTGTTCATAGCCGAGCCCGATGCGCTTGCGCGCCAGCGACAGCACGACGAGCAGCACCAGTGCATAGAGCGCCCAGTTCCCGAGCCGGGTGCCGGCGGTCCCGCCGAACGGGTCCAGCAGGCCCGCCATCGCGGGCCGGTCGGCCACCAGCAGCAGCGGATGTGCCAGCAGGAGACCGACCGCCACCATGCCCATCTCCCGGTGGTACTTCAGGATGATGTCGATACCGTAGGGCGCCGTGACGTGGCGGTAACGGGCGATGAGCAGGAACTGCACGGCGGTCTGCGCCAGCGCTACGAAGGCGAGCGCCACAGAGAGTTCGGCCAGGAAGGAGCGGCCCGGCGGCGTCGGCGAGACCATCATCACAATCAGCGGCGCAAGGATGACCGCCAGATAGGCGGCAACCCAGAACACTCCTTCGACCGTCCGTCCCATACCGGCACTCCCTGCGCGGCTCGACCTGTCCCGTCTGCTGCATCGAGCGCCGGACCGTCGCCGAACAACCCTCGTGCACCGGCCGCCGGGAAACAAATACCCGGTCGGACCGGTCTTAACCACTGTACAGGTCCTGTTCGGCCTGCTGCCAGCACGGAAAGACACATGGACAGACGCACCCTGCTCAACCGGCTCCTCCTCGCCGCCGGCGCCCTGGCCGCCGGCCCGGTCCTGGCGGAGAGCGAAACGGATACGCCGGCCGGCGCCGGCGGCGGCGAGGAGGAGTTCCCCCCGGTGAATATCACCCGCGAACAATGGCAGGAGATCCTGCCGGCGGACCGCTACCGCATCCTCTTCCGCGAGGGCACGGAGCCGGCGGGCTCGAGCCCGCTGGACAAGGTCTACGACCCCGGTACCTACATCTGCGCGGCGTGTTATCTGCCGCTGTTCGCGAGCAAGGACAAGTTCGACAGCGGCACGGGTTGGCCCAGTTTCACGCAGCCTATCGAAGGCCGGATCGGCACCAAACTGGACTTCAGACTGATCCTGCCCCGCACCGAGTATCACTGCATCCGCTGCGGCGGCCATCAGGGCCACGTGTTCGACGACGGCCCGCCGCCGACCGGCCAGCGCTGGTGCAACAACGGTCTGGCGCTGCGCTTCGTCCCCGAGGGCGAGGCCTTGCCGGAGCTCAGGACTTCCGCATGAGAAACCGTATCCTCGCATTCGCACTGGCGCTGGCGCTCGGCCCGATGCTGGCCGGGCCGCTGGCCGCGGCAGAGGCGGTCGCCACCTTCGCGGGCGGCTGTTTCTGGTGCATGGAGCCGCCCTACGACAAGCTGGACGGCGTCAAATCCACCGTCTCCGGATTCATGGGCGGCGACGTGAGGAACCCGAGCTACCAGCAGGTGGTCCGCGGCGGCACCGGCCATGCGGAGGTGGTGCAGGTCACCTACGATCCGGAGGTAGTGAGCTACGAGACGCTGCTCGCGGTGTACTGGCGCAACGTCGACCCGTTCGATGGCGACGGGCAGTTCTGCGATCGCGGCCCCTCCTACCGACCGGAGATTTTCTGGCAGACCGAGGCACAGCGCGAGGCGGCGCTGGAGTCCCGGGCCGAACTGGCGGGGCGATTCGACAACGAGATCGCCGTCGATATCACCGAGGCCGGTGAGTTCTGGCCCGCGGAGGATTACCACCAGAATTACTACGAGAAGAATCCCGTCCGTTACAAGTTCTACCGGTGGAATTGCGGGCGCGATAGCCGGTTGCAGGAGGTTTGGGGCGACGAGGCAGCGGCCGCCACGCAGTAACGCTGCCGCTGGTGTCGGCATTGCGTTGCCGGAATACAGGCCTGCAGATTCACACTAGCCGGGAGAGGCGGAGATGTTCCGGAGTATCGTCAGCGTCGCGTCCCGGTCCAGCATCCGCGGCACCGGGTAAGCTTCGCACTCCTTCAGCGCCAGCTCGCAGAGATAGTCGTAGTCCTCGTCCCGGATCTTCTCCGAGTGTTCCGGCAAGCCCACTGCTCGCTTGAGATCCCTTACGGCTGCGATGAATGCCCTCGCGTTGCGCTCCTCGCCGGCTCCTTGCTCGGCCACACCGGCCAGCTCAGCGAGTTCCGCGAGCTGCGCCCGGGTCTCGTCGAAGGTGAACTCCAGCACGTGGGGCAGCACCAGCGAATTGGCCAACCCGTGGGGAATGCCGTACCTGCCGCCGAGTTGATGGGCGATGGCATGGACGTTGCCCACGTTCACCTGGTTGATGGCGATGCCGGCGTAGTAGGCGGCCAGCGCCATGCCCTCCCGCGCCTCCCGGTCGCCGCCGTCGCGATACGCCGTTTCAAGGTGGCGGAAGATCAGTTTCACCGCGGCTGCGGCGTGCTGGCGGGCCGTGCCCCGGTCCCATTCGCAGATGTAGGCCTCGACGGCGTGGGTGAGCGCGTCGAGGCCGGTGGCGGCCGTGATGGGCTGGGGCAGGCCGAGCAGCAGGTCCGGGTCCAGCGCGACCGCCGCCGGCAGGAGCTGGCGGGCGCTGATGACGGCTTTCTCGTGGGTCTCGTCGTCGGAGAGGACGGAGCCGATGGTGGCCTCGGACCCGGTTCCCGAAGTGGTGGGGATGACGTAGATCGGCGGCACGTCGTGCCTGATCTTGGCGAAGCCCACCCAGTCGCGGGGATCCCGGTCGCTGGTCGCTGCGGCCGCGATGATCTTGGCGGCGTCGATGGACGAACCACCGCCGACGGCCAGCACCGCCTCGGCGCCGTGCTCCCGCCAGGCGGCCACCCCGGCCCGGACCTGGCCGAAGGTGGGGTCGGGCTCCACGCCGTCGAATACGGCGGTCTCGACGCCGGCCGCGGCCAGTTCCGCCGTGGCCCGGTCCACGAGACCGAGCTCCCGCAGCGGCCGGTCGGTGACCACCAGCAGCCGGCCGACCCCCGTCTGGCCGATGTAGCGGCACAGTTGTCCGGCGCTGCCGCTGCCCGCGAACGCCATGTAGCTCGCGCCCGGCATGAAGGTCGCGACAGTTTTCATCAGTGTCAGTATCAGTCGGTGCCTGGCGCGGCGCGGCAGGATGGCCATGAGTGTTTCCTCCTCGAATACCGGTCTTCAGACTAGATCATCAGCCACGCGGCCGCGACCGCAAGCAGCACCGCGAGGGCGCCGGTCACCGACCAGGCCGCAGCGTTATCCTCGATCGCCGAAGCGTATGCGGACCAGCGCGGAACGCCTGAGGCTATGTTGCCCGCGGTTACGATGCCCCGCTCGCGCAGGGCCAGAGCCCGGGTCACGGCCAGGCTGGCACTGCGGCGACCGAAGCGGATCAGTCCGGTTTCGAGCGCCACACCCAGATCCCCCGGCGGGATCGCCGGCAGCCGCGGCCCGAGTCCGGCGCGCCGCGTCCCGACGACGGATGCTGCGATGCCGGCGGCCAGCACGACCGGCCACGAGGCGTCCCACAGGGCGGCCGGCGCCAGCGCCGTGGCCCGAAGCACCGGTTCGGCGAGCCACCAGGGCGCCGCCACCGAGGCGCCGAAGAGCGCCAGCCACGATAGCAGCACGGCGGGAGACAAGGGTCGGGCCTGCCGGTCTACGGCCGGCCGGGCGAGAGCCAGGAAGCGCAGCATGAGCAATGCGGTCAGGACCGAACTCACGCCCAGCGCCGGTGCGAGCAGCGGGTACCAGTCCGCCCGGATGCCGGCCGCCGCCTCCTTGAGGGCGAGTTTCGCGAGCAGGCCGCCGGTATACATCCCCGCCGCCAGCGCCAGGGAAGCAGCAGCGAACACGACGGTCACGAGTCTCGCGAGGACCGGGCGCAGGGGTTCGTGCAGCAGTCCGGTGCCGAGGAACAGTGCGCCCTTGGTGAAGCCGTGATGGACGATGAACAGAAGCACGGCAGCGTGCAGCAGCGGCCAGGCCGAAGGCGCGATCAGGCCGAGCGCGATGGTCACCGTCATGAGTCCGATCTGACTGATACTCGAATAGGCCAGGATCGTCTTCGGCCGGGTCTGGGGCAGCCCGGCCAGCACGCCGTAGACGGTGGTCAGGATGCCCAGCACGGCCAGCAGTGCGCCCCATCCCGGCATCGCGCTCTCGCCCAGCGGGAACAGCCGCAGCCAGCCCACCAGCCCGGCCTTGATCATGGCGCCCGAGAGCACGGCGCTGGCGGGCGCCGGAGCGACCGGGTGGGCCAGAGGCAGCCAGAAATGCAGGCCGAAGACGCCGGCCTTGATGCCGAAGCCGACGATGAGCAGGGACATGGCGATGCTGCTGTCGCCCGCCGCGAGGCCGGAGCGGAGTGCCGCGAAATCCGTCGATCCCTGGCTTGCGAGGAGCATCAGTGCATTGACGATGCAGACCTCGCCGATCACCGCCATCGCGAAATAGTAGCGGCCCGCGTGACGGGCCTCGGCCTCGCCCGAATGCACGATCAGGCCGTAGGCGGTCACGCTCATCAGCGTATAGCAGAGGTAGAAGATGACCGCGTCGAAGGCGGTCAGGAGCAGCAGGTTCCCGGCCATGGCGGCGAGGAACCAGCCGAAGAAGACGTCGCGGCGGTGCCCGGCCGGCAGGTGGTAACCGGCGAAGAGTCCGGCTGCCAGCCACAGACCCGCCGTCACCGGCAAAAGCACGGCCGCCGTCTCGTCGATCCCCAGGCTGCCGCCGAACAGGAGCCAGCCGGTATCGGCGTCTGCCACGGTGAGGGCCGACACCAGCAAAGCCGGCAGGGCCCCCCAGGGCGCGAGGCGCCGGGCGAGCGGGCGCGACGCGGGCGGCAGCAGTGCCAGCGCCGTGAGCAGGGGCCAGCACAGCGACAGGATCAGTAGCCCGCCCATCAGGAGGCCAGCAACAGGGCAGCGACGATCGCGATGAGCAGCATCAGCACGCTGGTGGCGGGCCAGGCGCCCAGCCGGGCTTCGAGCCTGGCGATACGCTCGGCCCAGCGCTCGCCGCGCCAGAGTGAGACCACTGCCCGCTGCGCCCGGTCCCGATACCGCGGCAGGTGTCTGGTGCAGAGGCGGCCCAAGAGCCGTACCATTCGGCCGCCGGCCGCGGCGGCCGGCATCAGGATATCGCCGGGCGGTATCCGGGGCGTCTCACGCTCCGGCAGCAGCCGGAAGAGGATCAGACCGAGGCTGATGCCGATCGGAGCGGGCCACAGGGAAGCGAATGCGATGCCATCGCTCGCCCAGGCGTAGCCGAGTCCGAGCGCGGCGAGCGCGGCGAGCGCCAGTGCATGGACCGCCGCCTCGCCGGAGTCGCCTTGCCGCGGGTGTTCCGGCGTTCTGCACACCGCCAGGGTCAGGAGCAGGCTCGAAAGGACCGCGATCAGGGAGGCCAGAAACGCACCGGTGGCGCTCAGGCGCTGCGCCGCGAGCAGTGCGGCCTGCCCGGCGGCGAGTCCGTGTACCGCCAGGATCGCCACGATGGCGCCACTGCGCGCCGGGCCCTGATGCAGGACGCCGACGATGACCGCCGCCGAACAGCATGCCAGCAGCGAGAGCACCAGCCACGGCGACGAGCCGGCCGTGGTGCCGAGGGGCAGTGCCACCAGCAGCAGCGCGGCGCTGGCCGAGGTGGCGTAGGCGAGCGTGGGAAGCGCGCCGCGCTGCGCGCCGCCGGCGATCGCCGACCAGAGCGCCGCCGCGAGACCGATGCTCAGGGCGAAGCCACCGGTCTCGGTGCCCGCTCCGGCCAGTAGCTTCTGCCCGCCGACGAGCGCGACGCCGGCAGGTATGCCGGCCAGCAGCAATGCGGTGGGCACGCTGACGCCGGGGAGTGCCGGCGGCAGCCAGACATGGGCCGGCGCGATGCCGCCGCGAAGCACGATCGCGCAGATGATGAGCATGGCCGAGCCCGCGCCGATACCTGCCAGCGGATGGGCCGCCGCGTGCAGCAGGATCTCGAAGATCACCAGGTCGCTCACCACCAGCAATATGACCAGCGTCCTTGAGGCCAGACGCCAGGAATCTCCGGTCTCGCTCGCCATCACCGCGTAGAGCCCGTATCCGGTGACCAGCATGCCGGTGAAGACGGCCGGGCCCGATTCGGCGACCGCGACCATCACCGCGCCGGACAGAGCCGTGAGCAGGGGGACGGCCGAGGCCCCTGTGCTGCGGCTGCGGCCGAGCAGGCCGGCGACCAGCCAGAGGCTGCCGAACAGCAGCAGCGATGCCCTGGCCGCGCCGTCGATCCGCAGGCTCGATTGCTCGGTGGTCAGGAGGTGGCGGATCTCGAATTGTTCCGGTGCCACGAAGGTGGCGGCGGCGACCGGGAACAGGGCCACGAGCGCGCAGACCCAGCCCTCGGCGCGGCGTTGCCGGCCGTCCGCGCCCGTGAGTGCGAACCACAGTGCCGCCAGCAGCGGTACGATCGGCAGCGCGACGAGTACAGTCACTGCAGGTATTTCCTCGTCGTGATGAGCTGTACCCAGTCGAGCGGCGTGCCCGGCAGCGAGGCGAACAGACCCCAGACGAGTGCGGCGGCGGCCGTCGCGATGGGCGGCAACAGCAGTGCCAGCGGCGTCTCGAACCGCGACGGTCGCTGCTCATGCGGCCATTCGTCGGGTGGTTCGTCGAACCAGGCGGTCCGCAGGATCGGCAGGAAATAGGCGGCGTTCAGTATGCTGCTGAGTGCCAGCACCACGAGCACCCAGTCCTGCCCGACCTCGATGCCGCCCAGGCCGAGGAACCACTTGCTGACGAAGCCGGCGACGGGCGGCATGCCGATCATGCCGAAAGCGGCCACCGTGAATGCCCCGGTGGTCCAGGGCATGCGCCGGCCGATGCCCCGCATCTCGCTCACGTTGTGCACGCCCAGGGTCTCCGCATAGTTACCGGCGCAGAAGAACAGCGTGATCTTCATGAAGCCCTGGTGGACGAGATGGACCAGCCCGCCGATGGTCGCAAGGGGTCCCGCAATTGCCACCCCAAGCGTGATGTAGGAGACCTGGCTCACGGTCGAGAAGGCCAGACGCCGCTTCAGGTTGTCCTGGAACAGGGCGCGCACGGAGCCGTAGAGAATGGTGACTGCAGCGAGGACGGCCAGCGGCAGAGTCACCCCCAGCCTGGCGGCGAATTCGATGCCGAATACGTCGTAGACGATGCGCACGACGCCGAATGCCCCGGCCTTGACCACGGCCACCGCATGCAGCAGGGCGCTGACGGGCGCCGGTGCAACCATGGCCCGCGGCAGCCAGGCATGCAGCGGGACCAGCGCCGCCTTGACCCCGACGCCGAGCACCAGCAGCGCGAAGACGGCCCGGAGCACATTGGGGTCGATCCCCAGACCCGCCACGAAACCCCGGTCGACGAATTCCAGCGTCCCGGTCAGGGAGTACAGCCATACCGTCCCGGCCAGCAGGAGCACGCCGCCGAACAGCGTGTAGGAAAGATACAGCCGCCCCGCCCGGCGGGCGACCTCGGTTTCCCGGTGCACGACCAGCGGGTAGGTGGTGAGGGTCAGCGCCTCATAGAAAACCAGGAAGGTGAGCAGATTACCGGCCATCGCCAGGCCGACTGTGGCCGTCACGCAGAGGCTGAAGTAGCCGAAGAAGCGGCTCCTGTGCGGCGACCCCTCCAGGTAGCCGATCGCGTAGATCGTGGTGGCGAGCCACAGCACGGCCGACAGGTTCACGAACAGCAGTGAGAGGGCGTCGGCCTGGAGCACGAAGTCGAGACCCGGCACCAGCGGCAGGCGGAACTCGAACTCCACCCCGTGGGCCACCCCGACCATCATCAGGACGAGCAGGAGGATCTTGATAATGGCGCCGCCCAGGTTGAGTGTCGTGCGCAGCACCACGGCGCGCTCGGGCAGCGCGAAGATGATGAGCCCCGGTATGAGCGAACTCGCGACGATGGCCACGGGGAGCCAGGCGTTCATGGCAGCACCCCCTCCAGCAGGGGCAGCGTCCAGGGCGCCAGGAAGCCGAGGCCTACGGCCGCGAGCGCGAGCGTCAGTGCCGTCAGTTCCATGACCCTGGGTACGGCATGTTCCTCGTGCTCCTGAGAGGACTCGGTGAAGGCGGAGCCGAGTACCCTGAAGACGTAGGCGGCCGTCAGCACCCCGCCGACGATGATCACCAGGGCCCAGTACCAGAGGCCCTGCTCCATGGCCGATTGCAGCAGCATCCACTTGCCGACGAAGCCCCCGCTCGGCGGCAGGCCGGCCAGGCTGATGCCGGCCAGCGCGAAGGCAGCCAGTGTCAGGGGCATGCGGTCGACGACCCGGTCGAGACCGTCGATGTCGTCGTGGCCTTCCTCCATCATGATGCTGCCGGCCGCCAGGAACATGGCGCTCTTGGCGAGCGCGTGGGAGAGCGCGAGGTAGATCGAGCCGCCCCAGCTCAGAGCCGGGTCACCGCCGGCCAGCGGGAAGGCGAGAAACAGGTAGCCGAGCTGGGCCACCGTGGAATAGGCGACCAGCAGCTTCAGCCTGCGTTGCCGGAGAGCGTGCAGCGAGCCCCAGAAAATCGCGATGGTCCCCAGCACGCCCAGCAGCAGGGCGACGGATGGTGTCTCCGGCTGGAAAGTGAACCAAAGGCGGAGGAGCACGTAGAACGACGCTTTCACCACCAGCGCCGAGAGCAGGGCGCTCACCGGAGCGCGTGCGCTGCCGTGGGCGGGGGGCAGCCAGACATGGAAGGGGAACAGTCCGGTCTTCAGCAGCATCCCGGTGATCATGGCCGCCAGCGGCACCGCGACCGGCAGCCCGTCGGCGCTGCGTTCGGCGAGCAGGGAAAGATCCAGGGTGCCGTAAGCGTGATACAGGAGCGCGACGCCAACCAGGAAAGACAGGGATCCGAACAGGCTGACCAGCAGGTAGCGGACGGCGCCGACGAGAGCGGGTCCGGTGCCGGCCAGCGCCACCAGTGCCACCGCCGAGAGCCCGAGCAGTTCTAGGGTGACGTAGAGGTTGAAGATGTCCTGGCTCTGGAACAGCCCGTTCAGCGCCGTCCAGAGCAGCAGCAGCAGCGGCCAGAAGGCCCGCGCCTTTTCGGGCGTCTCCGCGAGATAGCGCCTGGCATAGACGCTCACGGCGAGACCGACGGCAGCGGTCATGGCGAGCATCAGGGCGCTCAGGCCGTCGGCGCCGAGACCGATGCCGAGCGGCGCGTCCCAGCCGCCGACCCGGTGCTGAACGGTGCCGTGCAAGACCACTTGCCCGACCAGTGCCGAGGCAGCGGCGGTGGTGGCGAGGGCGGCGGTCATGCCGATGGTCACGCTGCGCCGGGGGAACATGAATGCGGCCAGGGCGCCGGCAAGGGGCAGGGCGATCGTCCAGACGATCCACGGGGTCTCGGTGACGAATGCGGTCACCGGCTATTCCGCCTTCGCTTCCGCGGCCGCGCGGTCCCGGTCCTCGGGCAATGCCGCGGACCCGGTCACCCTGGCGATACGCAGCACCAGGGCGAGGCCGAGTGCGGTGGCGGATATGCTGACGACGATGCCGGTGATGACCATGGCCTGGGGGACCGGGTCGACCCCCTGCGCGGCGGTGCCGCCGCCGACCAGCATCAGGAACACGCCGCTTGCCATGACGTTGAGAGCGAGGATCTTGCGCAGCAGGTGAGGCCGCAGTACGAGCGCGGAGATGCCGATGGAGAACAGCAAGATGCCGCCGGTGGCGAACAGCAGGGCGCTGCTCACGGCTCCCTCCGTGGCCGGCCGCCCAGGAAGAGCCCGGCGAGGATGACCGCGATGGAGATCGTAGCGGCGGTCTCGATCGCCAGGATCAGCGTCTTGCTCAGCCCGCGGGGGTATTCGAGGAAAGCGCCGCCGGCGGCCATGACCCCGAGGCCGACGGCCAGGAAGACGCCGACGCCGGCGGCCGCGGCCATGCGCATGGGCATCTCCGGCAGCCGGGGCCCGGCCTCGCGTGCAAGCAGGACGTAGAGCACGGCCGAGGTCGCCAGGACCGCGCCGGCCTGGAACGCGCCTCCCGGCTGCGACGCTCCCACCCAGAGCAGATAGCCGCAGATCAGGGGGAACAGGGGGCCGAGCACCCGCAGCAGACCGACCAGGACCGGACTCGGCCGCAACGCCAGGGTGGGCGTGGCCCGGCCGAGGGACCACACGCCGGCCAATGCGGCGGTGAGCACCGCCATCTCGAGCAGGGTGTCGTAGCCGCGGAAATTCAGCAGAACGGCGGTAACGGGGTTGCCGACGCCGCTATCGTCCAGCGAGCCGTCCACGACAGCGGTCAGGTTCGGATAGGCCGCCGGCGTCATCAGGGCGCTCGCCAGCCCGGCGGCCACGGCGAGCAGGGCGACCGCGAGCACGGCTCGCAATACCTGTCGGTAGGCGTTACGCCTGTTCATCTGCCGCCTTCTCCGCTTCCTCGTCCGCCGCCTCTTCCATGCCGGCCGTTTCCGGCAGGGCCCCCCAGGTCGCGAGCAGCAGCGCCCCGGTCAGCCCGGCACCGATGGCCGCCTCCGCCAGCCCGACGTCCGGTGCGCCGAGACGTATCCAGGCGATGGAGAGGATCATCCCGAAGGCGATGAACAGGACGATGCTGCGGAACAGCCCCCGGCCCCACAGCGCAGCCCAGGCCACCCAGACGAGGACGGCGACGAGCACGCCGTCGAGCAGGAGACCGGTGCTCAGTTGCCAGTCCACGGCTCGATACCCCGGCGCAGACCCGAGCGGGCGATCAGATGCGAGGCCGTCGCCCCCGCGAGCAGCACGAGGCCCCAGATCAGGAAGAGTTTGCCGACCGCGCCGGGCGATTCGGCGCGCAGTGCGAGGCCGAGGACCGTCAGGCCCAGACCCACGTTGTCGGCTTTCGTCAGTGCGTGCAGTCGGCTGTAGAAATCCGGGAAGCGCAGCATGCCGACGGTGCCCGCGAAGAAGAAGGCGGCACCCCCCAGCAGCAACAGTGCGCTGGCGGCGTCAGTCGGAGACATCGTCACTCCTCCTGCTCCAGACCCGCTGCACGAAGGCCACCGCCGCCACAGCGGCAAGCAGTGCGAATACCAGCGCGACGTCCCGCAGCGCAGGTTGCGCCATGCCTTCGGCCAGCAGCAGCAGCGCGGCGACCGCGGTGGTGCCGAACAACTGCGCGGCGAGCATGCGGTCGGCCGCCGTCGGTCCGCGCATGACTCGCCACAGGCCGGCCGCCAGGTTAAGCAGCAGGAAGCCCGTGATCGCAAGCGGCAGGCTCACGTCCCGGCCTCCCGACGTGCTTCCAGCGTCACATTGAAAACGGCGGCGATTCTCGGTTCCAGATCCCGCACCATCGCGTGCAGGTCCTGCCGGGCATCCAGTGCGTGCACCACCAGACGGTCGTCCTCGAGGTCCGCGCTGAGGGTTCCGGGGAGCATGCTGATGACGTTCGCCAGCGCCACCCGGGACGCGCCGGCCGGCAGGCGCAGATCATGTCGGATTACGCCCGGGAACAGCGGCATGTCGGGCCGCAGCGCCCGTATGGCCACGTCGACGGCGCCGGCCACCGACTGGCGGGCGAACCAGGGCAGGAACAGCAATATCCCGCGCAGAGAGAGCATCGGCCCCGGCCAGAGCCGCAGGCTGAGTGCCGTGGCGGCGACTACGACGGGCGCGCCGAACACCCAGCTGTCGCTGTGGCCGCCGCTCAGGAGAAGCCACAGCAGCGTGAACAGTACCGCACGCCGGATTCCGCGCAGCCAGCGGCCTGTCGCGGCTTTGGCGCCTGCGGGATTCGCAAAGTGGCCCATCCTGACTCCCTCGGGTCCCCCGGAAATTCTATCGCTGGCTCACCGCGCCCGATAGCGCGATTTACCGCAAGGAACGGCGCAGGAGTGGCGGGACGGAGCCCCGGCCGCGAGGGCAGGCCCGGTTTCCGCCCGCTGCCGGCCGGGCCGATCGAGGGTCGAGGAGGCGGGGAGCAGCGCTCCCCGCGCACTTTCCGCTTCAGTTCATGGTCTGGACTTCGGCGCGGATCACCGCGTTGGTGTCCAGGGTCTTCGCGGGCTCGAGGGAAATCTTCTTCGCCTCGACCCGCATGCAGTCGCCGCTCTCGATCATGGCGGTACTGTCGTCGTACTTCACCTTCAGCGGTACGAGATGGCGGCTGTCGCCGGCGCAGATGCGGATGATGCGCTCTTCCTTGTAATCGACGATCTGCTTGCTGTCGTCCTCGAAGAAGTAATACTCGTCCGGCGACGTGTACATCCAGGCCCGGTATTCGAGTATGGAATCATAATTCTCCGCCTCGGCCTGGGCGAGGGCGGGCGTTGCGCCGAACGTCGCCGTCATGCCGATCAGGAGTGCGATTGCCGTCATGTATCTCATGCTTCCTCCTTGTTGCCCGAGTTTCTCTCACCCGGGAGTGAAGCAAGAACCGTACCGGGAGCCGCGGGACCGCCGCCGGAGCGCCCGCGGCGCGCTGCCGGCGGCCGCAGGGCCCGAACAGGCAGGTCGGGAGAAAATGCTGCAGGGGCCGGCTGCAGATTCTGCAGCCGGCCGTGCGGCGGCCTCAGTGCGTCTCGTCCAGAAGGGAGCCCTCGGAGACGGGACGGCCGAGGCTGAACTGCAGCTGCCAGCGGCCGTCGTCCGCGAAGCCGAGCGACAACAGCACGGGACCGACGGGCGTGCGTCCGGCCAGGGAGCCGGCCAGACCGTACAGCGTCTCCTCGTCGATGCCGTCCACGCGGGCCTCCGGACGGCCGGCATGCAGCCTCAGGCCTGCGTACAGCGCCTGACCGAATACCGGCGATATCTCCGCCAGCCGCCAGTAGTAGCTGGCGCCTGCGAACCAGTAGCCGCTGCCACGCAGCTCGCCCGGTCGCAGGCCCGGGAAGGTGCGGATGCCGCCGAGCCGGAACTGCCGGTTCGGCGGCAGGTCACCGGACAGCCCGGCGCCGCCGCCGAGAGTCAGGCTGAGCGAATCGCCGCGCCAGTCGAAGGCCCGGCTGTAGACGCCTTCCACCAGTTCGTAGTCCTGCTCGCCGCCGAGCCAGTCGCCGGAATGGAGGTAGCGCATGTTGACGTAGGTGCCCCGGGTGGGTAGCGCGACCGCATCCCGGGTGTCGTAGATGCCGCCGAGCACGATCGCCGACTCGCCGAGATCGTCGATCTCGGGCAGGAACGAGAGGCCCGTGTCGATGTCGACATCCAGCTGGCCGTGGCGCAGCCCGGCGCGTAGCTGCGCGCGGGTGCCGAGGTTCACGCCGAAGTCGAGCTGGCCCCAGGTCTCCGTCAGCTGGTAGGTGGCGATGCGGTCCTCGCCCAGGAACACGTCCTGCAGGTCGCTCTCGATGCGGGCTATGGCCTGGAGGAAGAAACGCTGCCGGATGTCCAGCGGCTGATGGAAGTCCGTCTGCAGGAGACTCTGCTGGCCGACCTGCAGCGCGCTGTGCCACTCGCCGCCGCGCCGGTTCAGCCAGGTGCGGGTGTAATCGGCCCGCACCAGACCCTGCAGTTCGTCCGGCTCGTTGGCGGTCAGGCCCAGATCGAACCGCAGGTAATCGGGGCCCCAGGATTTCTCCATCGGGCTGATGGTGAGCACGCGGGCACCCGGCGGCCCGTTCACCTCGTAGCTCACCCGCTCGAAATCGCCGAGCGCGAATATCCGGTCGGTGTCCTCGGCGATCTGATCCATCGTCACCTTTACGCCGGGAGTGGCATGCTGCAGCTGTGCGCGGACGTAGCTCGCGTTCACGCGTTCGAGCCCGTCGATCCGGACCTCCGTCAGCTGCAGGGTTCGGCTGCCGCCGTGGCTGATCGACTCCCGCCAGTGCGCGTACTGCGCCTCCGTGACGGCGTAGCGCCGCAGCGACTCCCGCATGTCCCCGGCGGCGGCTCGACCCAGATCGATGGCTTCCGGCACGCGGTGGAAGTCGGCGGCCGTGATGTCTCCGACCGGCACCTCGATGCCGACGTCCCGCTGCGTCAGGCTGGCGATCTGCTGGTTCTGGTTGGCGACCACTGCCACGTCCACGGCCCGCCCCAGCAGCGAGATCGCCGAGCCGAGCTCGTTCGGCTCCGGCTGCGGCGTCGACAGCCAGACAGCGATCACCACGTCGGCACAGAAGTTGCGCGCGATATCCACCGGCAGATTGCGCATCATGCCGCCGTCGGCCAGCACCTGGCCGTCCCGGGCGACCGGCGCAAAGACTCCCGGCACCGCCATGCTGGCGCGCAGCGCCAGCGACAGGTCGCCGCTGCCGAGTACCACCATCTCGCCCGCCACCATGTCGGTGGCGATGGCACGGAACGGAATGGAGAGATCGTCGAAGTCCGTGGTGAGTCTTCCGGAGGAGACCAGAGCCCGGATCATGTCCTCGATGTTCTGGGTGCGCAGCAGGCCGCCCGGCGTCGTCAGCCCGCGGCGGCTGACGCCCAGTTCCACCAGATTGGTGTAGCTGCGCGTCGCCAGCTTCTCCTGGATGGGCGTGCGCCGGCGCAGCCCCTTGCCGCCTACGGTCCGCGACCAGTCGGTGCCCCGCACGATGCTCTCGATGCGCTCCGGCGGCATGCCGGCGGCGAGCGGCGCCCCCACCAGCGCCCCCATGCTGGTGCCGACGATGCAGTCCACCGGGATACGCAACTCGTCGAGCACGCGCAGCACGCCGATGTGGGCCGCGCCCTTCGCGCCGCCGCCGCCGAGCACCAGCCCGATGCGGGGGCGCCCGGCCTGCTGTGCGTCGTCGGCCGCGGCCGACGGCTCCGCCGCTAGCCGTGTCGGCGGCAGTGTCGCGACGAGCGCCATAATCGTCGCTGCAACCGTCGTGGCCAGGACGCGCGATACGCTGTGCTTCGGCTTGCTCATCACTACCGGGGTACGGTTCAGGCAGAGGTAATCCGGTATCGTAGCATCGGCCCGGCACTGCCAGAGCGGGCCGCGTGATATGCGGATACCGGCAGCCGACCGGAGCCGTCAGAATAGGCACCGATGCAGATCGGGAGTCCAGGATGAGAATAGCGGTACTCGGTTCGGGCGCGGGCGGCACGGCCGTCGCCTTCGATTGCGCCTCCCACGGCCACGAGGTGCGCCTGTTCGACTTTCCCCGTTTCGCGGAGAACATCGCCGCCATCGCAGAGGTGGGCACCATCGTCGCGGACGGCGACATCGCCGGAAGCGCGCCCGTGGCTTACGCGGGTCACGACATCGGCGAGGCGCTGGACGGCGCCGATCTCGTCTACGCCGTCGGCCCGGCCTATTCCACCGAGCCTTTCGGCGACGCGGTGCGCGGCAGGCTCACGGCCGGCCAGACGGTGATCGTCTCACCGAGTTCCTGCGGCGGCGCGCTCGCCTTCCGCCGCGCGGCCCAGCTCGGCCGTGGGCGTGATGCGGTGCGTCTTGCCGAAACCTCGACGTTGCCGTACGCGGTACGCCTTGTGAAACCCGGCAGCATCCGGGTGTTCCTGAAACTGCGCGCGGGCAACCTGCTGGCGGCGCTGCCGGGTAGCGAGACCGCCGCCGTACTCGAGAGCATCGCCGATGTCTATCCGGGGATCGAGCCCGCCCGCAACGTACTGCAGACGAGCCTGCAGAACGCCAACCCGGTCATCCATCCCGCGGTGACGCTGGCCAATGCGGCGCGTATCGAGGGCACCGGCGGCGATTTCCTGTTCTACGAGGAAGGCGTGACAGACTCGGTGGGCCGGCTGATTGCGGCCCTGGACGGCGAGCGCATCGCCATCGGCCGAGCGCTGGGGCTGGATATTCGGCCGGATCCGGAGATGGGCGTACGGCAGGGCTATATGCAGGAGGCCAACTACGGTGCGGGTTATCGCGAGGCGCCGGGCTTCCGCGGCATCGGCGCGCAGCCGGCGCTGGACCACCGCTACCTGAACGAGGACGTGGGCTACGGGCTCGTGTTCATGGCGCGCCTGGGCGATCAGGTGGGCGTCGCGACGCCGATGATGGACGCCGTCATCCGGCTGGCCTCCGTCTTGATGGCCCACGACTACGCAGCTGAGGCGCGGCGCACGCCGGAGACGCTGGGAATAAGCGCACTCGGCCCCGACGAACTGGAGAAGAGGCTGGGCTAGGCGGAGCACTCACTGCGCCTGCCAGTCCGGCAGGCGTCCCGGCGTCCAGGGCGCGCCCAGGCCTTCCAGCCGGTTCTCGATGGCTCTCAGCTCGTCGCGCACGGCCCGCAGCTCGGCCAGCGCGGCCGAAAACTCCCGCGCCGCGATGTCATAGGACGTCTCGTACTGCGCCGGCACCGGGAACTGGGTCCAGACCTGGGAGCGGTAGATGGCGTTCACCCGGCTCGCTACCGGCATGGCCACCGGCTCGTTGCGCGATGCCACGGTGGTGTCGCCGGTAAGGGCGATGGCCGCATCGGCCAGGCGATTGGACAGCCGCACCAGTTCCTCGAAGTCGGCCGGTGAACGGGCCGGCGTCTCGAGCAGTGCCGCCTGCAGGTGGTCGATGCGCGCGCGGTACTCCTCGACCGCCTTCACGGCGCCCTGGACGGCTCGCTGCAGCCCGGCGGCCTTCAGCTGGAAGGCCTGCAGGGCGCGGCGGTCGTCGGTGATTTCGGGGCTGTTGTTCAGCGGTTTCACCGTGAACGCCTGAGGCATGCCGATGGTGGCCAGGTCGCCGTTCTCGAGGCGCGCGAGTTGCACGCTGTACTGACCCGGTAATGCCAGCGGCCCCACGGGCTCGGATTCCCAGTACATGCGCTGCTCCGGCTCACCGAGCACGATCGGGTCCGGCGGCGGCAGGCGCAGGTCCCAGGCGCTGCGGTGCAGGCCTGCTTCGGTCTCGCCGGTCACCTGGCGGACCAGGCGGCCTTCGGCGTCGCGCACCAGCAGGAGCAGCTGCGGCTCCTCCTCCCGGTCCTCGGCGCGCAGCACCTCCCAGGTCGGATACGGCGTATCGCCGCCCTCGATCTCCACCTCGATCTCCCGGCGCCGGCGTTCCTTGCGTGCCGGCAGGACGGGGTCGGCCAGGTAATAAGTGAATACGGCGCCGTAAGGCGGATTCGGAGCGGCATAGAAGCCGCTGCCCATCGAGCCTTTCTCGCGATCGTCCCAGATGTAGCCCTCGATGTAGAGCCAGGGGTCACGCACCGGGAACAGCTGCATGCCGCCGAGGTCGTCGGCCGCCGTCCTGAGCGCGCTGTAGTCGTCCAGGATCCAGATGCCGCGGCCGAAGGTGCCCACCACCAGGTCGTTCTCCCGGCGCTGGATTTCCAGATCGCGGACGGCGATGGTCGGGAAACCGCCGCCGCTGAGCTCGTGCCAGCTCTCGCCGCCGTCCTGGGTGAAGTAGAGGCCGAACTCGGTGCCGACGAACAGCAGATCCGGGTTCACGTGGTCCTCGGCGATGGTATGGGCGGAGCCACGGGGCGGCAGATCGCCGGTGATCGGGCGCCACGTGCGGCCACGATCCGCGGTCTTCAGCACATAGGGCTTGTAGTCGCCGCGCTTGTGGTTGTCGAACACGGCGTAGGCCACGTCCGGGTCGTGCACGGAGGCGACCACGTCCTCGATCAGGGACATGTCCGGTACGCCCGGGAAGCTGGTGGTGCGCCTCCATGTCTCGCCGCCGTCGCCGGTGACGTTCATGACGCCGTCGTCGGTGCCCACGTAGATGACGCCTTCCAGCACCGGACTCTCGCTGAGGCCGATGGCGGCGCCGTAGATGGAGGTGGAGTCGTTCTTGGCGATGGTGTCCACGCTCCAGACCCGGCCCATCACCTCCAGCTGGTTGCGGTCGAGTCCGCGGGTGAGGTCCGGGCTCACTTTCTGCCAGCTGTCGCCCCGATCGTCGGAGCGGAACAGGTATTCGGCCGCGTAGTACAGCCGGTGCGGGTCGTGAGGGCTCACCAGCAGCGGCGTATTCCAGTTCCACTTGTAGTTCTTCTCGCCGCTGGCCGGCAGGGGCGTGATGGCGATGCGCTCGCGGGTGCGGCGGTCGTAGCGCACCAGTCCCCCGTACTGGTACTGGGCGTAGATGATGTTCGGATCGTTGGGATCGAACTGGGGCTTGTAGCCGTCGCCGCCCAGCACGAAGGTCCAGTCGGAGTTGGTGACGCCGTGGAGTACCGTCGTGCGCGACGGCGCGCACAGGGAATTGTTGTCCTGGGTGCCGCCGCAGACGTTGTAGAACGGCTCGGCGTTGTCCGGGTGGATGCGGTAGAACTGGGTCACCGGCAGGTTGCGTACGTGGCGCCAGGTGGTACCGCCGTCCCAGGTCTCGTAGATGCCGCCGTCGCCGCCGATGTAGAGGTGGTCGGTGTTGTCCGGGTCGATCCACAGGGCGTGGTCGTCCACGTGGCGAAACTCCATGCCCAGCTGGCGCCAGCTCTTGCCGCCGTCCCCGGAGACGTGGGTGACTGTGTCGAGAGCGTAGACCTTGTCGGCGTCCAGGGGGTCGATCACCAGCTCGTTGTAATACTGGGGGCTGGTGGTCATGTGGTCCGAGCGCTTGTCCCAGCTGTCGCCGAAATCGGTGGAGCGGTAGACGCCCTTCTCCTCGTCGTTCGCCTCGATGATGGCGTACAGGGTGTCCGGTGCGGACGGCGCCATGGAGATGCCGATCTTGCCCATATTGTCCTCGGGCAGGCCGGCGGTGATCTCGGTCCAGGTCTCGCCGCCGTCGGTGCTCTTGTGGATGCCGCTGCCGGGCCCGCCGTTGATCAGCGTCCAGACGTGGCGGCGGCGCTGGTAGGTCGCGGCCACGATGGTGTCGGCGTCCGCGGGATCGACGACGAACTCGTTCACGCCGGTGTGCTCGTCGATGGCCAGGATACGGGTCCAGGTCTCACCGCCGTCCGTGCTGCGGTACAGGCCCCGCTCGCCGCCGTCGCTCCAGAGGGGTCCGTGGGCGGCGACGAGCACGATGTCGCCGTCCTCCGGGTGGATCCAGATATGGCCGATGTGGCCCGAGTCCGTGAGGCCCATGTGGGTCCAGGTGTTGCCGCCGTCGATGGACTTGTAGACGCCGTCGCCGTAGCCGACGCTGCGCTGGGCCTTGTTCTCGCCGGTGCCGATCCATACCGTATCCGGGTCCTGCGGGTCGCGGGCGATCACGCCGACGGCATAGGCGCCGTAATCGTCGAATACCGGCGTCCAGGTGATGGTGTCGTCCGTGGTCTTCCACAGGTTGCCGGATGCCACTGCGGCCAGGAACTCCTGGGGTCTGTCCGGGTGGAAAGACAGATCCGAAATGCGCCCCGAGCTGATGGCGGGGCCGATGGTCCTCAGCGGAATGCTGGCAAGCGGATGCGCTTGCTCCTCGTCGGCGGCCTGCGCGCCCGGCGGCACGGCCAGGGCGGCGGCGAGGGCCAGGACGAATGCGCTGCCGGATCGGCGTGAGCGGGAGAGTCGGGGATGCATCAGGGTTTTACTCCTTAGCGAACGCGGCGTGCGGCGGCCGCGGCGGGACCGCCGGTCGAAAAGGCAGGAGTATAACCGCGGCGCCGCTCAGCGGTCTGCGGAGCGCTTGCGCCGGAGTTCGAGCGGATGGAGGACGCGGCGGCGTCCGTCCATGAGATGCATCAGCGCCAGCCAGGGGTGGCGCCACATCATGCGCGGTCCCGAATAGCGCATCACCGTGCGGGCAAACTCCCGGGGCTCGCGCTTGTAGCAGTGGACGGGGCAGTTGGCGCAGGTGGGCTTGTCCTCGCCATAGGGACATTTCTGCAGGCGCCGTGCCGCATACGCGAGGAAGGCCGTGCATTCGGCGCAGGGCGCGCCACTCCCGGTGCGGCCTTCCGCATGACTGCCCGACTGAGTTTCCGATTGATGATGGTCGCGATGATGGTCGCGGCAGTACAGGGCCACCATGTGGCGCATGGTCTTCTGCTCCCGGTCGAGGCGACCGCGGAGCGGTGTCTGTTGGCGCTGTGTCATGGCCATCGCTCTCCCACGGAGTGTAATGATGACAGCCGCGGCGGACTGCCCCGATCCGTAGTTGCCACTATCGTCCCCGCACAAGGGTCGGCCGGGAGCAGGGGGCGGCGATGGCTCCTATACTGGGACGATGGAGCGCCTGCGCAAGCAACCCGTATTTGCCGCCGCGATCGGCAGCTCGATCCTGCTGCTCGCCCTCGTGGCCGCGTACTTGCAGCACGACGCACTGGCAGCGCTGGACCGGACGCTGGGCGGGCTTGTCGCGCCCTGGCGGACGCCGGCAGTGACGGCAGCCTTCGTCTGGCTGACCGCCGTCGGGGCAGGCCCGGCATTGACTGCGGTGGCGCTCGTGGCAAGCGGGCTGCTGGCGGCCGCGGATCGGCTGCGGGTGATACTGGCAATGTGGATCACGTTCCTCGGGGCGGAGGCGACCACCTGGGCTATCAAGTATCTGGTCGATCGGAGTCGGCCAGACCTGGTCGCGGCGGTGGAAGTGTCGTCGCCGTCTTTCCCGAGCGCCCATGCCACCGGCGCGCTGGCCGTGTACGGATTCGTGGCCTGGGCGGTCGTGAGCGGCCGGCCGGCGGCTCCGGCGCGCAACGCGACGCTCTTTCTGGCCGCTGTCCTGATCGGCCTGGTGGGGCTCAGCCGGGTGATTCTCGGCGTGCACCATCCCAGCGATGTCGTCGCGGGCTGGCTGGTGGCTGTCTTCTGGCTAGGCCTCGGCATCGGCTTTGCGCGCGCCGGACCCGCAACTTGAGTGGCGTGCCGCCGGCGCGTAGCCTGCGCTGACAGATCAAAGTGCAACAAAACCGACAAGGGGACCGATATGAGCAGCGGAGCAAGGAAGACCCTGATCGCCGTCGCCGCCATCGTCGTCGTGATCGCGGCGGGGCTCGTCTATGTCTACACGCAGCTGGACACCATTGTCGCGGGCCTGATCGAGGATCAGGGCTCGGCGGCGACGGAGACGCCCGTCCGGGTCAGCGGCGTCTCCATCGATCTCGGCGAGGCCCGGGCGGAGATCGCCGGTCTCACCGTCGGCAATCCGGCGGGTTACGGCGGCGATGCGATATCGCTGGGCCGCTTCGTGATCCGCATCGATCCGGCCACCGTGACGGAGGACACCATCGTGCTGAAGGAGGTCACGGTCTCCGGCGCCACGGTGAACCTGATCCAGCGCGCGACCGGGAGCAACCTGCGCGAGCTGATGAAGACCCTGGAAACCGCTGGCGGTGGGGAACAGCCGGCCGCGGACGAGGGTCCGGGCCGCAAGCTGATCATCGAACGTTTCGTCCTGGAGGATGCCAGCGCCTCCGTCTCGCTGCCGGATCTCGACGAACAGCGCTCCGTCGACATACCGCGGATCCAGCTCACCGACATCGGCCGTGCTTCGGGCGGTGCCACCGGTGCGGAGGTCGCGCGCCAGGTGCTGGAGCCGGTGATCGAGCGGGTGCTGCAGTCGGCTACTACCGAATCCCTGAAGGACCGGGCGAAGGAGAAGCTGGATCAGTTCAAGGAAGGGCTGATGAACCGCCTCGGCGGCGACGAGGAGGAATCCGGCTGAGCCGGGCTCAGGCCGTGCCCGCCTCCGGCAGCACGTACAGGGCGACCGCCAGGAAGTGACAGGCGCCGCCGGCGAGTACGAACAGGTGCCAGATGGCGTGATGGTAAGGGATGCGTTTGGCCGCATAGAAGGCTGCGCCCACGCTGTAACTGAGACCGCCGGCCACCAGCCAGACGATGCCGTCGCTGCCGACCGCCTCCACCACCTGTGGCATGGCGAGCAGCACCAGCCAGCCCATGGCCAGATAGCCCGCCAGCGACAGGCGCGGGAAGCGGTCACGGAACCAGAGTTTGGTGATGATGCCCGCGGTCGCCAGTGTCCAGATGGCGCCGAACAGCCACCAGCCGATGCCGCCGCGCATGGAAACCAGCAGGAACGGCGTATACGTGCCGGCGATCAGCAGGTAGATGGCGCAGTGGTCCAGCGTCCGGAACAGATTCCGGGCCCGCGTCGCATACAGCGCGTGATACAGGGTGGAGGCCAGAAACAGGGCCACCAGGCTCGTGCCGTAGACGGCGCTGGCGACGATCCGCCACGGGTCGGCGATCACCGCCGAGACGTAGAGCATCCAGGTCAGTCCCGCGATGCTCAGCAGCGCTCCGACGCCGTGGGTGACCGCGTGGGCGATCTCTTCGGCCAGGGTGTATCGGTGCAGGGAGGCATCCATGTCAGGCGTCCGGGTCATACGCACATGCACGGTGACACAGGCTGAGCGCCTGTGCCAGCGCGACGAGGGGGCGGACCGGGCTCAGATCAGACCCCGCCTTTTCATGACGGCGTGTATCAGGGAGGTGGTGAGCACGGCCGCGGCCAGCAGGCCGATGGCGATGCCGGCGTTGTTCAGGGCCATCGGCGCGAACAGCATGACGGCGCCGAGGCCCAGCATCATCATGCCGGACATGAGCTTCAGCACGCGGCCCTCGCTCTCGCCGAGCTTGCGCGAGCCGAACTTCATGACGAACAGGCCCACGATCGCGAGCAGCGGGATCACGTACACCACGTTGTAGAACACCAGATACATGTAGAAGACGAAGCTGTCCGCCTCGCGCAGGGTCAGGATGCGGGTGTAGACCATGGGCAGCCCGGCGGTGCACAGGAGTTCGTAGCTGTTCACGACGATGGCCAGTACGGCCGTGCCCGCCAGCATCGCCAGCACGCTGGGGGCGGCGACCAGATTGCGCATCCGCTGATACATGCCCGGTTTCTTCGAATCCGGGATGGACAGTGACGGGCCCGATTTGAACCAGAAATAGTCCTTGATGTTGACGGCCGCCAGGGTCACGGCGACGAGACCTGCGATGACCGTGACGATCCTGAGTTCGCCGATCCAGAGGAACACGTTCAGCCAGGCCGCCATGAACACGAAGTAGATGACGCCCGAGAACAAGACGAACGTGCCGCCCACCAGCAGCATTCGTGCCCGGCTGCGGGCGTGGACCATCAGGCTCAGCAGGAACAGCAGCACGAAGAAGGCGCAGGGGTTGAAGGCGTCGAGACCGGCGATCACGGCAGTCAGGATGGGCAGACCCCAGTTGGACGGATCGATGGTGCCTACGAGGGGCAGCTGCAGACCGGTGACCTCCGCGCGGTCCGGCGCCGCCGGCTCATCGGCCGGCGAGAGATAGCTGTCCGGGTCGGCCCGGCAGTCGCGCAGTTGCTCGAGCAGACGGGCGCCCGTGGTCTCGGCCTTGTCATAACCTGTCTCCAGAGTCCCGCAGAACAGGAAGCCGGGCACGCTGCGGGCCTTCTCGCCGATACTGGCGGCGATGTCCCGGTAGAGCAGGCCGTGCTCCCGGCTCTTGGAGATTTCGTAACGGCGCAGATCGATCCACTCCAGCTGTCCCAGGCCGTCGACGAAGGGTTTCGCCTCCTGGCAGTGGGGGCAGCTGTCCGAATAGAAGTAATAGACCACCAGGCCCGGCTGACCGTCCGGGCCGTCTGTGAGCCATTGCACCTCCGTCGAGGCGGACGCGGGCGCGCAGAACAGAGCTGTTAGCAGCGCGACGGCGCGCGCGAGACGAACTGGGGACATGGAACCTCCGGAGAGTCAGACCGCGAGAATTTACTGTCGGTTCCCCATGGCGGCAATCGTGGTAATCCCCAGCACCGGCGGTGGTAAGCGGCGCTCGGCCGGAAAGCCGATCGCCTGGACTCCCGTGCCTCATCAGGTAACCTTCGCCGGATGAACCCGGATCCTGCCGACTGCCGTCTCGAGAACTCCTACGCCCGTCTGCCCGAGCGTTTCTACGCCCGCGTGGAGCCGGTCCCCGTGCCCGCGCCGGTGCTGCTGGCCTGGAACGGGCCGCTGGCCGCCGAACTGGGGCTGGAGGAGCTCGGCGGCGACGAGGAGCGCCTGGGGAGACTATTCGGCGGCAACGAACTGCCGCCGGGCGCGCAACCCATCGCGCTCGCCTACGCCGGCCACCAGTTCGGCCAGTTCGTCCCGCAGCTGGGCGACGGCCGCGCGGTATTACTGGGCGAGCGCGTGGACGCCTCGGGCCGGCGCCGGGACATCCAGCTGAAGGGCTCCGGCCGCACTCCGTTCTCCCGCATGGGCGACGGCAAGTCCTCGCTGGGTCCGGTGATCCGGGAGTACCTGGTCAGCGAGGCGATGCATGCCCTGGGCGTGCCCACCACCCGGGCGCTTGCGGCCGTTGCCACCGGCGAGCGGGTGTTCCGGGAGGAGGCGCTGCCCGGCGGTGTCTTCACGCGGGTCGCGGCCAGCCATGTCCGGGTGGGCACGTTCGAGTACTTCGCTGCCCGCGGCGATGCCGACGCGGTGCGGACCCTCGCCGACTACGCCATCGGCCGTCACTATCCGGATGCGGGCGAAGCCGACGAGCCCCTGCGCGCGTTCTACCGCGGCGTGGTCGAGGCCCAGGCTCGGCTGGTGGCCCACTGGATGGCGCTCGGTTTCATCCACGGCGTCATGAACACCGACAACACCGCCGTCTCCGGCGAGACGCTGGACTACGGCCCCTGCGCCTTCATGGACGAGTTCCACTACGACAAGGTGTTCAGCTCCATCGATCGTTACGGCCGCTATGCTTATGGCCAGCAGGCGACCATCGCCCAGTGGAACCTGGCGCGCCTCGCCGACTGCCTGCTGACCGCGGGCGGCGACAAGGCGGCGTTCGAGGAGGAACTGGCCCGCTTCCCGGGACTGTTTGAGGACGAGTGGCTGGGCCGCATGGCCCGCAAGCTCGGCATCACCACGGCCGATCCCGACGATGCCGACCTTATCGGCGACTGGCTCGCCCACCTGCAGCGCGAGGGACTCGACTACACCTTGAGCTTCCGCCGGCTGGCCGCCCGCGTCGGCGCGAGCGACGAGCCGCGCTTCGGCGAGTTCGAGCTGCGCTGGCGGGAACGGCTGGCGCGCCAGCCCGGCACGGCAGGCGAGGTGCGGGCGCTGATGGAGGCGGAGAACCCGCTCTATATCCCCCGCAACCACCAGGTGGAGCGGGCCATACGGGCCGCCATCGGCGGCGACCTGTCCGTCTTCCACGAACTGCGGGCGGTGCTGGAGCGGCCCTTCCAGGAACAGGCCGGGCGTTCCGCCTATGCCGAGCCACCGGCCCCGGAGGAGCGTGTGACCCGCACCTTCTGCGGCACCTGAGCAAAAGACGATGAGCGAGGAACGATGATCGAGCAGCTCGAAGCCATCCATCCCCTGGCGCCGCCGGTCCTCGGGCTCGTCCTGCTCCTCGTCGTCGCACTGGTCGTCGACCTCGTGGCCAAGCGCGTGCTCGTGAGTGCGGCGCGGCGCCTCGCGGCCCGCTCCCGGGTGACCTGGGACGACGCGCTGGTGGCGCACAACGTCTTCGGCCGGCTGGCCCAGGTGCTGCCGGCACTGGTGGTCTTCCTGGCCATACCTTTCATACCGGGCCTGCCCGAGACCGTGGTGCGCCTCGCCCGCAACGTGGCCACCGGCTACATGGTGCTGATGCTCACCATGACGCTGACGTCGCTGCTGAGCGCCGGCAACACCATCTACTCGGCGCTGCCGGTCGCGAGAGAGCGACCGCTGAAGGGCTTCGTACAGCTGGTGCAGATCGTGATCTGGGTGCTGGGCGGCGTGTTGATCGTCGCCGCCGTGCTCGACCGCTCGCCGCTGCTGCTCATCAGCGGCTTCGGCGCGATGACCGCCATCCTGCTGCTGGTCTTCAAGGACACCATCCTGTCGCTGGTGGCCAGCGTCCAGCTCACCGCCCAGGACATGGTGCGGGTGGGCGACTGGATCACCATGCCCCAGTTCGGCGCCGACGGCGACGTCATCGACGTGCAGCTGCACACCGTGAAGGTGCAGAACTTCGACAAGACCATCACCACCATCCCCACCCACCGGTTGATCACCGATTCGTTCCAGAACTGGCGCGGCATGAGCGAGTCCGGCGGCCGGCGGATCAAGCGCTCGCTGTACTTCGACGTCTCCTCCATCCGCTTCCAGAGCGAGGAGGAGATCGAGCACTTCAGGCGCTTCGTGCTGCTCGCCGACTACGTCGACGACAAGCGCCGCGAACTCGAGGCGTACAACGCGCGGCTGCAGGGCGAGGTGGCCGCGGACGTGAACCGCCGGCGGCTGACCAACATCGGCACCTTCCGTGCCTACGCGTTCAACTACCTGAAGAACCACCCCCGCATCCGCCAGGACCTGACGCTGATCGTGCGCCAGCTGCCGGCGGGGCCGGAAGGTCTGCCGCTCGAGGTCTACTGCTTTGCAGCTACCACGGCGTGGGCAGAGTACGAGGGCATCCAGTCGGACATCTTCGACCACCTGATCGCCATCGTGCCGGAGTTCGGGCTGCGGCTGTTCCAGCAGCCGGCCGGCGCCGACGTGGCCGCGCTGCGGCCCGCCGGCTGAGCTTCATCGGCGCCCGCGTTCAGCCCTTCGGGATGCGGATGGCCGTCGCGACGATGTGATACTCGCTGCCGCCGCCGGCCTCGGCAGGCGCCTCGCCGAGATCCTTACGGTAGTGCTTTGCCTGGGCCTCGGTGATCTCGCGCCGCTCGAAGGTGCCGTTCAGCAGTACCTCCTTGCCGGCGGAGTCGGTCGGGATGAAGAAGCCGTAATCCCTGAAGGTGATGCGCGCCACCGCGTCGCCGTCACGGGCGATGAAGAAGCAGCCTTTCTTGCGACAGACCTTCGCGACGCGGGTGGTCAGCGTAATCTCGCGGCCGAGGTACTCCTCGCCGGCGGCGACGAGATCACCCAGCGGCATTGCCGATTCCGCCGAGACCACCGGGGCGCCGAACTCCTCGTAGTCGTCCGTGACGGTGACGGGCTCCGACAGGCGCACGGCGCCTTCGTCGTCGGCCGCCGCGAGCGCAGCGGGAGCGAGGGCGAGGCACAGCAGGAATCGGGCAAGTCGGGTCATCGGTCTTCTCCTTCCGTTGGCGGACCGATTCTATCGCCGCGTCGCCCCGCGCGGGAAGCGCCGGCTCGCGCTATCATGAGCCGGAGCAAAGAGGAGAAGCAAGATGATGAACGGAGAGATGGGCGGCGGCGGGTACCTGATGATGCTGGTATGGGCTGTCATCGTGGTGGTCCCTTTCTGGCGCATCTGCCAGAAGGCGGGCTACCCGGGAGCGCTGGGGTTGCTGATCGTCGTCCCGCTGGTGAATCTCGTCTTCCTCTACTATCTGGCCTTCGCCACCTGGCCGGCGCACAAGGCCGCGGCGCCGACCGGCGGCCCCGGCTGAGCAATGCCGGCTACGGCCGCAGCACCGGGCGTTCAGGGGAGATAGACGGCCTCGAGGGTGGCAATGGCGGCGCCCTCACCGTCGAACAGCTCCAGCACCTGGCCGTTGATGCGCCAGCTGCGGGTGGCGGCGAGCACCTGCTTCAGCGTGTCCTCCCGCGCATCCAGCGGCGGCGGGCAGGCCATCCGCGTGGTCGCGCCGCCGGTGAAGGTAAGCCGGTCACCCGCCACCTCGTAGCTGCCGATGAGCTGGTTGCAGCCGACGGTGGCCGCGTAGCGGCCTGCGTCGCCCCGCAGGATCAGGTGCGGCTCGCGCCGGTTGTCGACCACGGGCGCCGGTTCGCCTTCGAGCTTCACGATACGCCAGTAGGTATTGGGCAGGCTGGCCTCGCTCATGGCTCTCTCGCAGTTCTGTGACGGCAACAGGCGGATGAAGCGCCGTACCACCACGGTGGGTATCAGTCGGTCCCCCTCCATGGCCGGGCGCTCCGTGATGGCCCCTTCGAGTGCGGCCAGGAGCGGGGCGCCCGGCCCGGGCTTGTCCGCGGCCAGGTAGGCGCGTTCCAGTTCGATGTAGGCACCTTCCATGGCGACGGGGTAGGAGCGGCCGGTGAGGCACTCCTCGAAGCGGGGCGCATCTGCCATGTAGGTGAAAATGCCGCGCATGGGCAGTTCCAGGTCCAGGCGTTCCAGCGAGCTCTCGCTGGTGAGTTCGTAGGGCAGGCCGGATTCGATCGGCCGGCCGCTGACGTCCAGCTGACGCAGTGTGCGCGGCCCCTCCACCGAAAACTGCAGCGGCATCTCGTGGCCGCCGTAGAGCAGGATGGCGTTTTTCGCCGGGTCCTTGCGCCAGCGGCCGATATCGGACTCCTCGAAGTCCCGGTCGAGCCACTCCCGGTGCAGATGGAAGACGCCGTCGGGCCAGAGGTTCAGGCGGTAACGGATGCCCGGGCAGTCGGCGCAGGGCAGGGTGCCGGTCCAGGTGGCCGGCAGCGCCAGGCCGGCGACCAGCCGTGCTTCGTCCCGGATTGCGGGGGTGCCGGCGGTATCCGCTGCAGCGCTGCTATTGCTGCCGTCGCTGCGGTCGCTGCGGTCGGTCGCGCAACCCGCCGCCAGCAGCAGGGCCGCGAGGAAGGGAACGATCCTTGTCATCGGTATCCTCCGGCGGTGTTCCGGCCGACAGTCTTACCCGCGATGACGAGCCGCGCA